>ERZ1026776.233-NODE-233-length-42129-cov-18.276346_pt1 | contig 42129 bp, 30 predicted proteins | sample MGYA00380125_ERZ1026776 | MGnify/ENA primary metagenome ERZ1026776 (study PRJEB33269, sample SAMEA4719761) | human gut metagenome | biome: human-associated habitat; feature: organic feature; material: feces | place: Cameroon | collected 2013-10 ...
GAAAGGGAGGTTTCGTGCCAAAGGTACAGACTTCAAGAAAGAAGTTTGAGCAAAAAGTTAGAGCATACAAGAACTGGATTTACGATAATCGAAACCGACCAATGCGAGAAATAATTAAAGAGTTGAACGTAAAACTAATTGGACACTATCGGTATTATGGTGTTACATGGAATTTTCGGAAGATAACAACATTCCTGCATAGAGTACAACAGTTTCTATTCAAAGCCATGAATCGGAGAGGTTGTAGACGGGCATACACATGGAATGGATTTGTGGAAATGCTCAAGTATTACCCGTTAGCAAAACCTAAAACGTACTATTGTTTATATTGAAGCGAATGTTACTATGAGGAGCCGTATGCGGGAAAGCCGCACGTACGGATCTGTGAGGGGCTAAGATTGAGAGGTCTTAGTCTACTCGACTGTCGAGTTTGTAATTCTTAGAGATATATTAAGAAGGAGAGAAAATGAAATCATTTCTTGAAAAAGTAAGGAAACCGGAAAAGAAACTTTCAGTTAAATATCAAATAATAGTGACACTGGGAATAATTATATTTGGGTTTGCACTTGGTGTTTTACAAAAATGGATGGATACATTGCCAGAAAGTGAATTTCCAAAGATAATACAGCCGCTAAATATTAGTAATTATTTTGGAAGACTGGCTATATGGATTTTACTTGCAACGATTATTTCAGTATATGCAAATACGCCATTAAGAGCAGCCATTAACACATTCCTTTTCTTTATAAGTATGCTGGCAGGATATTATCTTTATTGCAATTACATTTTAGGCTTCTTGCCGACAACTTATATGATGATGTGGATAGTGATCTCGTTTGTTTCATTTTTTATGGCGTATATATGCTGGTATGCGAAAGGGGAGGGAAGCGTTGCAATCTTTATATCAAGTTTGATCCTTGGTGTTTTGCTTGCACAGGCAGTTAGTCTCAACATCATTACATATGGCTTTTATGTATATCAGCCTATGGAGGTTCTTACATGGATAGCTGGTGTGTTACTTTTAAGAAGAAAGCCGAAAGAGTATGCTGTTGAAATAGGTTTGTCCATTGTGATTGCGTTTGTATATCAATTGGTTATTCCATATTGGGGATAGATGCAGGAAGTATCAGGCACTTGATTAAAGGAGATACCGTATGAAAAAGATATTAAGAAACATTCTAAGAGTAATATTAATCATAATCACGGTTATTGCATTATTCGTGATAATATCATTGGTTCGCCATAAAGTATGCAGTTCAAGAGAAAAGAATTTATTGACTCCGTTAGGTGAACTGGTAGAAGTCAACGGGCACAAGATGAGCGTATATACAGAGGGGGATGGTGATAAAACGCTTGTGTTCATGTCTGGAGGTGGAACCTGCTCGCCAATATTGGATTTTAAGTCTTTGTATTCGCTGCTTAGCAATGATTATAAAATCGTTGTAGTGGAAAAATTCGGTTATGGCTTTAGTGATGTTGTAGACGAAAACAGGGATATCGATACGATGTTAAGCGAAACAAGGATGGCACTTGATAAAGCCGGAATAAAAGGCCCATATGTGCTTTGTCCCCATTCGATGTCCGGACTTGAGGCTTTATACTGGGCACAGAAGTATCCGGAAGAAGTTGAGGCTATTGTTGGTTTGGATATGGCAGTACCAGACTATTATGATGAAATGAACATCAATATTCCTATTATGAAATTAGGGCAGTATGGTGCTGCGCTTGGAATTACCAGATGGATACCGAGCCTTGCCGAAAGTGATGCGATCAAATCTGGAACACTGTCTGAAAAGGAAAAAGAGATTTACAGAGCAGTATTTTATCAAAAAACTGCAACTGTAACGATGATTAATGAAACAAAAGCTGTAAAACAGAATGCAAATATTGTAAAAGAAAACGGAATTCCGCAGGTGCCGATGTTATTGTTTATTTCTGACGGCTCTGGTGGAACCGGTTTTACAAAAGAAAAGTGGAGAAGTATTCCTGAAAATTATATTTCAGGTTGTGACAATGCAAGTTATATTGAATTAGATTGTCCGCATTATGTCCACGACTATAAGTATGATGAGATAAGTAAGGAAATCAGGGAGTTTATTCAGTGAATGGAAAATTCAAATGAGACTTCAGAATTAACGCATAATGAATAGGAGTCTATTTTTATGGTAAAAAAGCTGGACAATGATTTGGTAGTAATGAGTGCAAAGTTATATGAAAGATTTGAGCAGGTTAATATGATTGACCAAGCGATTTATGAAGCAGAATTGGAACTAGGAGAAGAAACTGAGATTATATCAGTAGATAGTGCTATAGAAAGGTTGAATAAGAAATATTATGGAGGATGAGAAATTAACATTTGACCATACCTGTCATGTCTTATATTCAAAAGCATGTAAGGAACAGATACAGGCTAAGATTGCGCTGCATTATCCGGCAGAGCAGCGGGAGGTTATCTGGACGCAGGTTCAGAAGCAATATGTGGATTTTTTAAAAGACTGGCGCACAGATCTGGGCGGAAAGAAGAATTTTCATAATGGAATAGGTGGTACATATGACTGTATTGCTTTAATGGCATATTATGTCATTTGCAAATCAGTGACAAATCTTGATGAGATAGAGGAAATGGAGGGGAATTTATTCCTTCCGGCATTCCGTAAGCTGAAATTTGTAAATGTCAATAAATCATTTTTTAAGAGGTTGCTACATTTTTCCTTTGCAACAGCCGGAAAAAATGCCTGAAATGGAATGATTATAAGATGAATGTTGCTGCCTATCAGAAAGGCAAACCTATTTACTATGAGTTTACAGAATGTCCGGTAGCTGAATTTGCAAAGCAATTCGATCTGCTGGAGGTTATGCCGGCATTATGCAACCCGGATTATACTGCAATGGAACTCTTACATGCGAAACTGGTTCGGACAACCACATGTTCAAATGGCAGCAAATGTGATTATATGATCTGCGGTGATGAGGATGAATATTGCCGTCAGCACCTGGAATACAAAGATGCGCAGGGATATAGAAGAAATAAATGAGACCTTATGGAGGATAGAAAATGGTTAAACCTATTGTAAAAGATATTCTTTTTCTGGGGCAGAAATCCGTTCCGGCAACACCACTTGATATGAATGTGGTAAATGATCTTCGGGATACATTGGCTGCGAATCGTGAGCGCTGTGTCGGAATGGCAGCAAATATGATCGGGTATAAGAAAAATATGATTATTGTAAGTGTCGGACCTGTAGATATGATTATGATCAATCCGGTGATCTGTTCTAAGAGCGGACGTTACGAAACAGAAGAAGGCTGTCTGTCATTAGAGGGAAAACGAAAAACAACAAGGTATAAGAAGATAGAGGTAGAGTTTCAGGATGCCGGTTTTGTAAAAAGAAAGATGGCCTTTGAAGGATTTGTGGCACAGATTATTCAGCATGAGGTGGATCACTGTAATGGGGTAGTGATATAACAGGAGATAAACATGGAAAAAGACTCAGGCAAATGGATCATGTATGGTGTAGACTGGGATGATCCGGAGTGTATTCATACAGTGGATGAGGCAATAGAATATATAAATGAGATTGGCTTCCTACCACTTTTTAGAAACGATATACCGGGATTTTCACTGGAAGAACGAACTGTACCGGAGTACTGGTGGTGTGAGGATGTTGACAGAGATCCATGGATGTGGCGGGCGGTTATCGCAAGAAGACATGACATCGTATATGGCAAGTTCTTTAATAAAAAGGCAGGTTTTATATCGAGAAAATGGCTTCCTGTATTTGCCAATTACAGACGGGACGGATATGATTTTGATGCGCTGTATGAAGATGGAAAAGCTCCGAATAAGCATAAAAAGATCATGGATCATTTTATGGAAGAACATGTGGATGCAGAACTGTATTCCAACGGACTGAAGAAAATGGCAGGGTATGGAAAAGACGGCGAAAAGGGATTTGATGGAGCTGTCACAAATCTTATGATGCAGATGTACCTTTGTAATTGCGACTTCAGAAAACGTGTAAATAAAAAAGGACTGGAGTATGGTTGGGATGTGGCGGTTTACTCGTCTCCGGAACATATCTATGGGTATGAGTATGTAACATCCTGTTACAAGGATGATCCGCAGGAGTCATGGAATACGATCATCCGGCACATGCATGATATTTATCCGATCGCAACAAATGCACAGATAAAAAAGCTTTTGAAATAGAATCAAAGAAATTTATTATATTTAATCAAATTTATCTTATGTGCAGGACAGGAGCACATATGACAGGCAGGAAACAGCAGGTTGCTTTTTATAAAACAGATTCTCCTGTATGATATAGAGAAAGGAGGACGAGTCATGGAAACAAAAAATATTATTTTAGAACTTCGTACAAAGAGAGGCATGTCACAGGATGAACTGGCTGAGAAGATAATGGTGACAAGGCAGGCTGTATCACGGTGGGAAAACGGAGAGACAATCCCTAACACAGATACATTAAAGCTTTTGTCGAAGGAATTTGATGTATCGATCAATACACTACTGGGAGAGCCTAGAAAGCTTATCTGCCAGTGCTGCGGAATGCCGCTAGAGGATGACGCAGTCATAGGACATAATAGTGATGGTTCATTGAATGAGGACTATTGTAAGTGGTGTTATGCGGATGGAACATATACCTATAGTGATATGGATGAATTGATAGATGTCTGTGTAAAACATATGGTAAATGAAAATGTTACAGAGAATCAGGCGCGTGCTTATATGAAGGAACTTCTTCCAAAATTGGATTACTGGAAAAGATATGAAGAACTGAGTGACAATGGTCAGTTTGATCAATTCAAGAAGGAGCTGATCAGAGAAATTAATGATCTTCATGTAGAAGGTCTGCCTGAGGTAAAAAGACTGATTTCAACATATGAAGCTCAGGGCAAAGATCCGGAACTGATAATTTACAAAAAAAGATAATTGCTTGACAAATCATCTTTTTGTGCTATACTTCATACCAACAGAATAGTAAAAAATAAGTACGCAAGGGTGTGTTACATCGGTTGCGTACTTTTTTTGTTTTATGAAATACAAGGGAGGTGGAAACTGGTGAAGACCCTTGAAACAAATGACTGGCTGGTCATGAACAGTATCATATACAAGATCTACACAACCGGTGATTTTGATGCCATGCGGACACAGTTTCTGGAACAGATCAAGACCGTCATAGATTTTGACAGTGCAGATTTTTATCTGGCATCATCAAATGAGAAAGAAAATCTGGAACGTCCGGTATTCCTCAACTGTGATGAAGACTTGTCAGATATTTATGAGAATATGGATTATAGCCGTGGTATTATGTTCAGTGGCAGGAGCATGGTATATCGGGAAACTGATATCATATCTGATGAGAAAAGAGTTCAAACCGAATATTATCAAAGAGTATATAAGCCAAATAACTGGCATTATGCGTTACAGATGATATTTGGAAGAAACAAACATTTTCTGGGCGTGGTGACACTATATAGGACGATTGGAAAAGAGGACTTTACATATGAGGATGTATTCCTGATGGATATGCTTAAGGATCATATGGCATACCGGTTGTCACAGGACAGAAACAATCAGATGACCAGTCAGGAGAAACTGACGCTGACACAGGCGGTAAAGGCCTATGATCTGACGAAGCGGGAGCAGACCATATTGCAGCTTTTGCTGCAGGGAATGGAGAATACGGAGATCTGTGACCGTTTATCCATAACGGTAAATACACTAAAGAAGCATATTTTAAATATTTACCGGAAACTGGGAATTCGAAACCGCGTTCAGATGTTTAAACTGATTAAAGAAAAAGAGTAGTTAATACTATAAAAGTAGTAGAAAAATGGTAATCTTGTTCTATTGAAGAATTAATTTGAAAGTAGTATATTTTCGTTAACAAGCAAAGGAGCTGTTCAGAGATGAACGGCTCCTTTTTGTTTTATTAGTTGTATGTTGCAGATTGGAGGAAGAAAGAATGAAAGAAATCATATTAATAATCAGACCGGAAAAGCTGGAAGTATTAAAAAGCATATTGGATGAGAAGAATTGTGGTGGTATGACGATCTCAACCGTTATGGGATGCGGAACACAGAAAGGAACTGTTGAGGGCGTAAATGAGATTAAAGGCTTTAAAACTACGATCAATCTTCTTCCAAAAGTAAGAGTTGAAGTAGTAGTTGAAGATTCCAAGGTAGAACAGATTATTCTGGATGTCAGAGAAAAGGTAGCTACCGGACATGTCGGAGATGGTAAGATCTTCATTCGAAATATCGAGGAGGCTATACGAATCCGTACCGGTGAACGAGGAGAAAAAGCATTATAGAGAAATTTGAAAAAGAGGTGATATGATTTGGCAAATGTTATAGTTGATATCAAAGACGTAAATAAAATATACGGAACAAATCATGTTGTAAAAGATCTGAATCTGCAGGTAGAGGAAGGCGAGTTCCTGACATTGCTTGGATCATCCGGATGCGGCAAGACGACAACGCTTCGTATGATCGCAGGATTTGAAGAACCGACGACAGGCTCCATTCAGGTAGAAGGTGAGCCGATTGAAGATAAAGAGCCATTTGAGAGAAATGTAAACACGGTCTTTCAGAGTTACGCTTTATTTCCACATAAGACCATATATGACAACGTAGCATATGGTCTTAAGATGAAAAAGGTTCCAAAGAAAGAGATCAAAGAACGGGTAACGGAGATGTTAGAGATGGTTCAGTTATCCGGATTTGAGAAACGGTATCCAAGTCAGTTGTCCGGTGGACAGAAGCAGCGAGTTGCGATTGCAAGAGCGTTGATCAATCGTCCGAAGGTTCTGCTGTTGGATGAGCCACTTGGTGCATTGGATCTGAAGCTTAGAAAACAGATGCAGCTGGAACTGAAACGGCTGCAGAAGAAATTACATATCACATTTATCTATGTTACACATGATCAGGAAGAAGCGCTTACGATGAGCGACAGGATAGCTATTATGCATGATGGTGTCATGGATCAGATCGGATCACCGACAGACATCTATGAAAGACCGGCAACCAAGTTCGTAGCAACCTTCATCGGAGAGACAAATGTATTTGATGGAACGATCAAATCGATCGCAAACGGAAAAGCGGTTATAGGAATTGAAAATGGAGATGTAACAACCTCCGGTTCCGTGACCGAGACAGAGGAAAAGAACACCGGATTTTCAGTTGGTGAATTTGTAACCGTTTCTGTTCGACCGGAAAAACTTCATTTTTCGGCGGAACCGGTAGAGGGCTTCAGTGTACCGGCACTGGTCAAGGATTATATCTATGTTGGTTCAGTCGTTAAATGTCTGGCGGTTCTTCCAAATGGAAATGAAGTAAAGATGGAACGTCTGGCAGGCGAAGAACTTCCAAAATCCGGTGACAAAGTATTTATCTGCTGGAATCCGGAGGATGCGGTATTGATCCACAGTCTGGATAACAGCTTCTATCAGAGTATGGAAAATATAACACTGGCATAAGGAGGTGTTTGATATGAATAAAAAGAGATTCAGAGAAAAGACACTTCCGGCAACGATCATGGTAGGGCCGGTGACCTTATGGCTGATCCTGTTGGTAGCGGTTCCACTCATCTATATACTGGTCATGAGTTTTTGCAGTATCGATCAGTATTACAATGTAACATTTCAGTTCACATTCGATAATTACAAACATCTGGCGGACAGTTCTTATATTAAGATCTATGTTCAGTCACTTGTGATCGCATTACTTACAACCGTGATCTGTATCGTGCTTGCATATCCGTTTACCTATATTATTGCAAGGACAAAGAGCAGATCAAAGAATCTGTTATATATGCTGGTTATCATTCCATTCTGGACGAATTCACTGATCCGTATCTATGGATGGAAGACATTCCTTGGTTCATCCGGCTGGTTGAATACCGTGCTTATGAAGCTGCATCTGATATCAGAGCCATTGAACCTCTTATATAATCAGGGAACTACCGTATTTGGTATGGTGTACTGCCTGTTCCCATTTATGGTACTTCCGCTTTATACCGCGATCGGCAAGCTGGATCATACTTTACTGGAGGCTTCCTCTGATCTTGGAGCTAAGGGTTGGCGGACTTTCTTTGAAGTGATCCTGCCACTGACAGCCAGCGGAATCTTTTCCGGCTGTATCATGGTATTTATCCCATGTCTTGGATATTTCTTTGTATCGAATATCTTAGGTGGTGGAAATGCAGATGTTATTGGTAACCTGATCGAGCGTCAGTTCAAGAGTGGAAATAACTGGCCGCTTGGTGCAGCCTTATCCATCATATTAATTGTTATCACATTGATCCTCGTCAAACTGTACCAGAAGACAGGCGGCGATATGGATAGTCTGGGGGTGTAAACGATGAGCAGAAAAGCAAAAGTAAGAACAAAGAGTATTCTTTCAAAAATCTTTTGTTCCCTGATTTATATTGTATTGTTTATGCCGATTGCAGTTGTTGTAGTGAATTCCTTTAATGCAACGACATCAAAACCATATCTGACCTGGAAGGGCTTTACATTTGACTGGTATGTGAAATTGTTTGAAAATCAGTCACTTCTTACATCATTTGGCAATACGATGATCATAGCATTGGTCACAACCGTACTTTCAACGATTATAGGTACGCTCGGTGCGATCGGAATGTACAAATATAAATTCAAAGGAAAAGGGATCATAGACGGACTTTTATATATACCGGTCGTTATTCCTGAGATTGTAATGGGTATATCCTTACTTACGGTATTCGCAAAGGTCTCGATCCCAAGAGGTATGCTTACATTGATCATTGCACATATCACCTTCTGTGTGCCATATGTTATCTTCAATGTCAGGGCAAGATTATCCGGCTATGATATTTCGATTGAAGAAGCAAGTATGGATCTGGGAGCTAACCGCATCCGTACATTCTGGGAGATCACACTTCCGGTTTTAAGACCCGGCATTACAGCCGGTGCATTACTGGCATTTACGTTATCGATTGATGACGTTATCATAAGCTACTTTGTAAATGGTAATACGATGACTTATCCGTTACAGGTTATGGCAAGTATTAAGAGTGGAGTAGCACCTGATGTAAATGCATTATCAGCACTGATCTTAGCAGGCACGATCATCTTTGTTGTCCTGACTCAGGGCAATCTGTTTAAGAAGAAAAAACAGTAGCTGTATAGAATGAAACAGTAAACAATTTATAGAAGTAACCGAACAGGGTTCAAGAGTAGAAGGGAGACATAATTATGAAGAAAAACAGAAAAAGAGCAGTAAGTATTGCATTATCACTTGTTCTTGCAATGACAGCAGTAAATATCACAGGCTGTGGTAAGAAAGCAGACAGTACAAACGGAGAGTTAAACCTGTTCATCTGGACAGAGTATGTACCCGATGAAGTAATTAAAGATTTTGAAAAAGAATATGGAATCAAAGTAAATGTATCAACATTCTCATCCAATGAGGATATGCTTGCAAAGGTAAAATCAGAGGATGAAGGAACTTATGATATCGTACAGCCGAGTGACTATATGGTTGAATCCATGATCGCTCAGGGCATGCTTGAGAAGCTGGATCAGGATGCACTTACCAATCTGTCAAATATTGGTAGTCAGTATCTGGATCCTGCATATGATCCGGGCAATGTCTACTCTGTCCCTTATCAGGGGGGTGTGGCAGCGATCGCAGTCAATACCGACAAGGTAACAACAGATATTAAAGGATATGCAGATCTCTTTGATCCTTCATTAAAAGGACAGATCGTAGCACTGGATGACTACAGAGCAGTTATCGGTATGACGGAGAGAAGCATGGGACTCAGTATGAATGAAACAGATACAGCAAAGCTTGCCGAGGTTGAAACGAAGCTTCTGACATTAAAGGATAATATCGCAGTATATGACAGTGACAGTCCAAAGTCATCTCTGATCAGCGGAGATTGTAATGTTGGTTACTGCTGGTCTGCTGAAGTAGCGCTTGCTATGGATGAGAACCCTTCAATCAAGATTGTATTCCCTGAAGAGGGTGCATATAAATTCATTGATAACTGGGCAATCGCAAAGGGTGCCAAGAACTATGATAATGCAATGAAATTCATCAACTATATGTGTGATCCGGATGTTGCTACAAAGGTTATGGCGGAATACCCATATCTGAATGCAAATGCAACTGCAGTGGAGGCAAATGAAGATTACAAGAACAATGAAGCAAAGAATGTACCGGCTGAGGTATTTGAAAAAGGTGAATTTGTTGGAAATCTTGATACAGATACATTGACTGTTTACAACGATATGTGGAACAAATTAAAGCAGTAATACAAAACGGCAAAAGGCAGACAAAGAAAGTTGATCAGGAGGAGTAAGATATATGGAACCAAAAAAGATGTATATTGATGGTGAGTGGGTAACAGGAAGTATGGAAAAGCCGTTTGATGTTATCAATCCGGCAACCGGAGAAGTGATCGCACAGGTCTATGAAAGCAGTGTAGAAGATACCAGATGTGCGATCGCAGCGGCAAAGAAATCATTTTACCAGACAAGAGAGTGGCGTGATATGGATTCACAGACCAGAAGTGATATGATTCTAAAGATCGCAGATCTGATCGAAAAATATGCCGATGAACTGGCAATGCTGGATACTCTGGATAATGGTAAGCCGCTTCGTGAAGCAGAAGGAGATATCAGTGATGGTATTCATTGCTTCCGTTATTACGCAGGCCTTTGCAAGACTCCGCATGGTGGTGTATATGAGGTAAATGATGGATTTGGCAAGATGCATTCATATGAGACCAGAGAGCCGGTCGGTGTCTGTGCGCAGATCACTCCATGGAATTATCCGTTTCTGATGTCTGTCTGGAAGCTGGCTCCTGCACTTGCAGCAGGAAACAGTATCGTGTTTAAACCAAGTCCAAAGGCTCCGCTTTCAACAATCCGGTTATTCGAGATCTTTGAAGAAGCAGGACTTCCGAAGGGCTGTGTCAATCTGGTACAGGGTGATGCCGAGGTCGGAACGGAAATGGGCGAGAATACCGATGTTGATATGATCACATTTACAGGAAGTACCAGAGTCGGTCAGAGTCTGATGAAAGCAGCCGCTACAAATGTGAAGAAGATCGGACTGGAGCTTGGCGGTAAATCACCAAATGTCATTTTCGCAGATGCAGATCTGGATGGCGCTGTAGAGTGGGCAATGATCGGTATTTTCTTCAATCAGGGCGAGGTATGTTCCGCAGGATCCAGAATCATCATAGAAGAAAGCATCCATGATGAGTTTGTTGCCAGATTAAAGAAAAAGGCGGAAGCCATGACGATCGGCAATCCGGTGAACAATCCGGATATCGGACCAATCATTACGGAAAAGGATATGGAGAAAGTCCTGTCTTACATAAAGAGCGGTATCGAGGAAGGTGCAACACTTGTAACAGGTGGTGAGCGCTATACAGAAGGAGAATGTGCAAATGGCTACTTTGTACGTCCAACGATCTTTGATAATTGTACTTCGGATATGAAGATCGTCCGTGAGGAGATCTTTGGTCCCGTTGTCAGCATCCAGACCTTTAAGACAGAGGAAGAAGCGATTGCGATGGCAAATGATACCGTATACGGTCTTGCCGGAGCTGTATTTACTTCAGATATAACCAGAGCACATCGTGTGATCAGTGAGCTTCGCGCAGGTATCACATGGATCAACTGCTACAACCCAACCTTCAATGAAGCACCTTGGGGCGGTTATAAGATGAGCGGTATCGGCAGAGAGCTTGGCGTTCATGGTATCGAGGAATATCAGGAGGTTAAGCAGATCAATATCAATCTGAATCCGGGTATCGTAGGCTGGTATGAGCACTAGATGAAACAGACCGTTCACTTTCGAAAAAGGAAGGTGGACGGTTTTTTATTGTTTTTTTATGCGTTTCAAATACCGAATGATTTTGCGAATGACAGAAATAGGGTAGAAAATGATACTTCGATAGAGGTATGACGATGGAATTATAAGTCGGTCATATGAACTGAATATACTTATATTTAATTATATATAACAGATAAATGGTAGATAAATGGTATAAATTAGTAATTGAAAAAGAGCATGAGATACGATAATATACAGACATAGAAGCAAAGGAGCTTGTGAACAGGTCACAGGCTCCTTTTTTTCAGTTTAAAGATGAATATATTTTAAGGAGGATTTTAATATGAGTTATGAACAGGTAAGTAAGGATTTGGAAAAGGTAATTGGTTATATCCATTCAGATGAATTAACAGATGATGAAAAGAAATTAATGACAGAACAGACATTAGATTATTTTGATAATTATGTAAGCCCGGGCTGGTTAAAATACAGAAAGTCAGTATCTACCAACTCAGCAGTGCTTGAGTGGAAAGATCATGACGGTGTATGTGATGGCTTATATGGTGAAGAATTTATTGACTGTCTTGGTGGTTTCGGTATTTATACATGTGGTCATAGAAATCCGGAGATCCTTGATACTGTAAAGGCACAGCTTGATCATCAGGCACTTCATTCACAGGAGCTGTTGGATCCGCTTCGTGGATATCTTGCAAAGGCAGTTGCAGATATCACACCGGGTGATCTTCAGTATTGTTTCTTTACAAATGGTGGTGCAGAGGCAGTTGAAATGGCATTGAAGCTTGCCAGAATCGCAACAGGCGGAAGATGGTATATTTCAACCGTTGGTGCATTCCATGGTAAATCAATGGGTGCAATCTCAATGGGTGGTAAGAATACATACAGAGTTCCATATACACCTATGGTACAGCAGGTACAGCATGTAGAATATGGTAATGCAGAGGATGCAAGAAAGGCAATCCGTAACCTGATCGCTGTTGGTGAAAAGGTTGCAGCCATGATCGTTGAACCAATTCAGGGCGAGGCTGGTGTTATCGTTCCACCGGAAGGATATCTGACAGAGTTAAGACAGATCTGTGATGAGTATGGCGTAGCATTGATCTTTGATGAGATCCAGACAGGTATGGGTCGTACCGGTACAATGTGGAGATGCGAAGCAGAAGGCGTAACACCGGATATCATGACATTCGGTAAAGCATTTGGTGGTGGTATCATGCCAATCACAGGTATTATCTGTAAGCCATCCATGTGGGTACAGCAGTTGATCGACAATCCATGGTTACTTGGTTCTCCTACATTTGGTGGTAACCCTGTATGTTGTTCGGCAGCGATCGCAACGATCAAATACATGATCGACAATGATATTCCGGGACAGTGTGCAAGCAAAGGTAAGATCTTAAAGGCAGGACTTGAAAGTCTGAAGGCAAAATATCCTGAGATCATCGATGATGTCAGAGGTGTTGGTCTGATGCTTGCTGTTGAGTTCGTTACATCTGATATCGGTTACAGCATCGCAAAGGGCTTGTTCTCAAGAGGTGTTATGACAGCCGGCACACTTGTAAACTCCAAGTGTATCCGTTTCGAGCCGACAGCGGTTATTACAGAGGAACAGATCGCAGCCGTTATCGAGCGTATGGATGCAGCACTTGCTGATACAAAGAAAGAATATAATCTGTAAATTCACTGGTATATCATGATGGAAAATCATCTGACCATAGTATAGGTAATGATTTTTCGGATGCATAGAATGTGCGAAGTACATATAAGACTACCGTTTATTCGGATACAGAGCTGGTCGTTAGTTGAAATTGATGCGATTATGCTGCCGGATGGACGGTAGTTTTGTTTTACAGAAATATTTATCCTGTAAAGCAATTTTGTCCTGGGTAAAAGAGTCGAAGCGGATCTTTGTATTTATACATAAATAGGGTATAATAAAGCTATTCATTTTATATGGGGAGGTATATACAGATGAGAAAATTAAAGATCACATTTAACGCGCCGGTGACGCTGGGCTTTGTATTTATTTGTTTTGTTGTAACGCTGCTTGGGGTACTGACCGGTGGTGGAAGTACCCGGTTATTATTTATGACATATCATTCATCGCTTACAAATCCACTCACATATCTGCGATTCTTTACACATGTATTCGGGCATGCAGGATGGAGTCATTTTATCGGAAATGCCTCCTATCTGTTATTGCTTGGACCGATGTTAGAAGAAAAATATGGTTCGAAAGAAATGTTGGAAGTGATCGGTGTAACAGCACTTGCGACTGGTATTGTGAATTACATCTTTTTCTGGAATGTAGCACTTTGTGGAGCGAGCGGTGTCGTATTTGCATTTATCGTGCTGGCATCCTTTACCGGATTCCGAGCAGGAGAGATACCGTTATCCTTTATTCTGGTTGCGATCATTTTTATCGGACAGCAGGTATATGAAGGTATCGCAGTACAGGACAATATCTCGAATATGGCACATATCGTTGGCGGTATTGTGGGTGCGGTTGTCGGATATAATCTGAACCGGAAATAAACGGTGTGATAGTTGCAAGGGAGGACTTCTCAAATGAATCGAACATGTGAAATACATGACACCATATTGCAGGATGATCTGAAATTGAGAGAAAGACCGCTTAAGGTTCTGGCAGCTGTTGATTCTTTTAAGGGCAGCATGACCTCCGTTCAGGCAGGCATGGCGGTCAAAAGAGGGCTGGAGAAAAAGTATAAGAATTGTGAGATCGAAGTGGTTCCGGTTGCAGATGGAGGAGAGGGAACCATGGATGCGATCGCCTATGGAAAATCGAACATGAGACGTCATACAGTTAATGTGACCGGACCGCTTGGACAGGCCATAAAGGCTTCTTATATCAGTTATGATGAAGCAGGAGGAAAAGTAGCATTGATCGAGATGGCAGAGGCAGCAGGTCTTCCGCTTGTACCGGAGTCAGCCAGAAATCCGATGCATACAACTACATATGGAGTAGGCGAGATGATAAAGTATGCTGTGCTGCATGGCTGCCGGAGCTTTATTATAGGAATTGGCGGAAGTGCAACAAATGATGCCGGGATCGGAATGCTGCAGGCACTTGGCTGCCATTTTCTTGATGAACATGGGAATGAAGTTTCCTATGGAGCGGAAGGACTTTCCAAAGTATGCGAGATTTACAAAGAGGATATGTTACCGGAGCTTTCAGCATGTTCATTTCAGATTGCCTGTGATGTTACAAATCCGCTGGTTGGAGAGAAAGGCTGCAGTCATATCTTTGCACCACAAAAAGGAGCGGACGCTCAGATGGTAGATGACATGGAGAAATCTATGGTGCGTTATGCAGATCTGGTGGAACAGCAGAGCTGGTCAGGCTGTAAGCAGGATAATATGGGCACAGATACAAAACCGGAGAACTGCCGGTCAGACTACGCTATAAATCGTATGACACCGGGAGCAGGTGCAGCAGGCGGTCTTGGATATGCATTTCTAATGTTCCTGCATGCAAGATTACGACCGGGAATTGATATAGTATTTGATGAGATCCGCTTAAAAGAAAGAATAAAAAATGTCGATCTGGTTATTACCGGAGAGGGTAGGATGGATGCACAGACGTTAATGGGAAAAACACCGGCGGGCGTAGCGAAACTTGCAAAAGCACAGCAGAAAAAAGTGGTTGCATTTGCAGGCTGCTTTGGGGAAGGCATCGAACAATGTATGGAGAGCGGCTTGTTTGATGCGTGTTATTCCATAACCGACGGACTGTCCGAAGAGGAACGAGGGAGAGCCATGCAGACAGAATGTGCCATGCAGAATATGGAACGAGCTGTGAGAGAGAAACTATAGCAAATAAGAAAGCCCGAATAGAGCAGTAAACTCTATTTGGGCTTTTTATATAAGAACATTTAAAAGTCATATGACACTGTTAAGATAGGCGCAAGGAGGTAAGAAATATGACATATCAGATACTGATGATTGAAGATGATGAACAGATCTGCGAAGTAGTGAAAGATTATTTTACTAGAGAAAGCGAAAATGAGATTGTAGTACGGACGGCACAGAATGGACAGGACGGGCTGGATTTATTTGAGACGGAACGGGTGGATCTTGTATTGTTAGACATCATGCTTCCGGGAATGGATGGATTTGCGATCTGTCGGGAGATGCGTAGGACGAGCATGGTTCCGATCCTGTTTTTAACAGCCAGAAGTTCCGAACGGGATATCCTGCTTGGCTATGATCTCGGCTGTGACGATTATATCATCAAACCATTTTCTCTTGTGACCTTATATGCGAAATGCAAGGCACTGATCAGACGGTCAAAGGATCTCAGCAGAACCGGAGAGCTGGTCTGTGGCAGGATACATATGAAGCCATCGGAGTACAGGGTTCTTGTGGATTCTCAGGAAATAGAACTTGCGCCGAAGGAGTTTGCATTGTTACGGATGCTGCTCGAGAACAAAAACAAAACCGTAGCAAGAGAACGGCTTCTGATCGGGGTATGGGGCTATGATTATGATGGCAGTGATCGTTGCGTGGATAATCACATTCGAAAGATCCGAAAACATCTTGGAAGTGCAGGAAAGCAGATTAAAACAGTGATAGGAAATGGATATCAGATACGGGGTGATGACGATGAAAAAGAACAAAAACAATAAAAAAAGAAATGCCATATTGTCGGAGCGGCAGAAAAGAAAAAGACAAAAGGTAAGAAGAAAATGGATATGGATTTCATCTGGCATTATAGTAGTCAGCATAATGTTGTATCTGCTGGTGATCGGTTATTACAGAAATCAGGTCAATCTGGAATTAAAAGAATATTTTCAGGTGTCAACAAATAGTGTCAGTGCAAGTTTGGCTGAATGTCAGGAAGATATTGCAGGTATGACAGATATAGAGGAAGCCCGTAATAAAATACAGGAGGTCCTTGCGGAAGAAAACACACCATACTTTCTGACTGCTGTTTACAGGCGACAGCTGGAAAGTTCAGATGCAGTAAGTAATATAACAGAAAAAGACAGTACAAAAGCTGTAGATGAAAATCAAGAAACAGAAACTACGAAGCATACAGACGAAAATGATACAGAAAAATTAGAACAACAGGTACAGGATATAGAGAATGATATGGAGCAGATGCAGTCCGAAGTACAGATGTATTCACCGATTATGCCTTCTTTCCGGCAGGTGGTTCAAAATGCTGATGCAGGGGAATTTGCATGGAGTCTTCATGGCAGAGTAGATGATGCCAATCGGTATAGTAAGACGAGCAGGTATTTGCTCGCTAAGATGGAGTCTCATGGAGTATATCCGGAAGATACAACAGATCATGTAAGTGGTTATTTGAGTGAAACCTATTATTTTAAAAGCCAGTATGTCATTTCAGACAATGATATATATTATATCGTATCCGCTATGTATGCAGATCCATTTGGCTGGCATACTGAAGGCGTCTGGTTATTTTATGGAGGGCTTGCAGTTGTATTTCTCATTATAATTGCAACGATCATGACTGCGTTTATATCCTGTAGACGGACATTTTCGCAGATGGAAGATGCAGAGAGAAAAGAAACGGTTATTACAGCACTTGCGCATGATGTAAAAAGTCCGTTGATGGCAATTTCCGGATATGCAGAGAATCTGAAACAGTTAAACCAGACAGGAGAGAGTCAGCATTACATAGATGTTATTTTGGAAAATACATCTTACATGAATGAACTTTTATGTCAGTTAAGTGAGTATATCAAGCTTGGTAAAATGGAAGCGTTACAGACAGAGTCTGTAAGCATCGAACAGATATGGGAACCGTTACAGGAACGGTATCAGAATCTTCTGGATGAAAAAGGTCTGGAGGTAAGAATGTCAGGAAACTGTACGGTAAAAGGTGATCCGCTGATGATTTCCTATATGTTAGAGAATTTGTTTGTAAACGCGATTAAGTATTCACTGAAAGGAAGTGTGATCCGGCTGGTATTAAAGGAAGATCATCTGATCCTTAGCAATCAGATGGAACAGCCGCTTACAACCGATCCGGAGGAATTGTGGAAACCATTTGTAAAGGGAGACGAAGCAAGAACCGGCAGAAGCGGAAGCGGAATCGGATTGAGCATCGTGCAGGAAATCATGCAGATATTCGGCTACCACGGAAGTTTAAAAACAGAAGACGGTGAATTTGAAGTAACAATTTATTTTTAAATAGAGAGTAGAAATTTTAAATAATAGATTGACAGTGGTCTTACTATTATGTAACAAGCCTATTCACTCTGTGTAACTTCGAACTAACCTCGATCAAGTCGAGCTAAGGTCTCAGTTATGAATGTCTTGTGTAATAATAGGTAAGACCACTGTCAATCTATTGTATAAGTATGTAGTTCAAATGTAGTTCAAATACGCCAGAATCGCATTGCAAACACAGGGAAAATAGGCTATATTTATGGGTGGTACTGTTAGTTTTATGTAACAGGAAGTAAGAGGAAATTTGTATGAACGAAAACGAGATTTCAAAGATGATCGAGCTTGCCATGCAGGCAAGAACAAAGGCATATGCGCCATATTCGAATTTTCAGGTCGGAGCCTGTGTAAAGATGGAGAATGAAAGTTATTATACAGGATGCAACATAGAAAATGCTTCCTATGGGGCAACAAACTGTGCGGAAAGGACGGCTGTTTTTAAGGCAGTCAGTGAAGGGTGCAGGAAATTGTCTGCGATCGTGATCGTTGGCGGACTAAAGAACGGAGAATGTGACTATACTTATCCATGTGGGATATGCAGACAGGTCATTGCTGAATTTGCCGAACAAGGTTGCATGATCGTTGTAGCAAAGAACAAACAGGAATATCGGATGCATTCGGTAGAAGAGCTGCTTCCGGAGACATTTCATTTGAATAAAGAAGAATAAAGGAGACATCAGATTGAGAGACTTAAAAGAATTAACAGGGTATGACATCATAACAGAAGAAAAGATCCCTGAAGTAAACGGAACAGGTTATATCTTAAGCCACAAGAAGACAAAGGCCAGAGTGCTTGTAATTGCAAATGATGATGAGAATAAAGTATTTAATATCGGATTCCGGACACCGCCGTATGATGATTCCGGTATTCCGCATATTCTGGAACATTCGGTATTATGCGGTTCCAGAAAATATCCGGTAAAAGACCCGTTTGTAGAACTGGCAAAGGGTTCGTTAAATACATTTTTAAATGCAATGACATATTCTGATAAGACGGTATATCCGGTTGCAAGCTGTAACGAAAAGGATTTTGAAAATCTTATGGATGTCTATCTGGATGCGGTATTCTATCCGAATATTTATGAACATACAGAGATCATGCGTCAGGAAGGCTGGCATTATGAACTTGATACTGTAGAAGGGGAACTGAGCTATAATGGTGTTGTGTTTAATGAGATGAAGGGGGCATTTTCATCTCCGGAACAGCAGATGTATTCAAAGATTGAAAAACTTCTTCTTGCCGACACACCATACAAGAATGAATCCGGTGGTGATCCTGCAGCGATTCCAACATTAAGTCAGGAACGTTTTCTTGATTTTCACAGAAAGTATTATCATCCGTCAAACAGTTATATTTATCTGTATGGTGATCTTGATATGTATAAGGAACTGGACTATATCGATAAGGAGTATCTCTCAAGCTTTGATTATAGAGAGATTGATTCTACGATCGCTGTGCAGACAGCTTATGAACAGATGAAGGATGAGAGCTGCTTTTATTCGATCGCAGAAAATGAGAGCGAAGAAAATCAGACATTTTTAACCTATAATATGGTAGTTGGCAGCAGCCTTGATAAGAAGCAGTCCGTTGCCATGAATATACTGGAATACGCAATTATGGACGCTCCGGGCGCACCTTTGAAGAAAGCATTAGTAGATGCAGGAATCGGAGAGGATGTCTTTGCTTCCTTTGATGATGGGATCCGGCAGACAATCTTTTCAATCGTAGCAAGAAATGCAAATATGTCCGATAAGGAACGTTTTGTCTCTGTGATCAGGGATACACTGACCGATCTTTCCGGGCATGGAGTAGAAGGGAAGGCGATCGATCGGACATCGATCGAGGCTGCGATCAACAATTTTGAGTTCAAACATAAGGAAGCAAACTTCGGCAGATTCCCGAAGGGGCTTATGATGGGGCTGGATGCATTTAATACATGGCTGTATGATGATGCATCTGCACTTGAAATGTTTAAGTTAAATGAAGTATATGATGAATTGAAAGAAAGTCTGAAAACCGGATATTTTGAAGAACTGATCTGGGAAAAACTGGTTCAGAATACCTTTGGTATGATTTTTGTTATGAAGCCGAAGAAGGGGCTTGATAAGGAGAATGATGCGGCAGAGAAGCAGAAGCTTGCAGACTATAAGGCATCTCTTACGAAAAAAGAGCTTGAACAGGTTGTAGCAGATACCAAGGAATTAAAATTATATCAGGAGACACCATCTCCGGCAGAGGATATGGAGAAGGTTCCGTTGCTTAATATTTCTGATATCAGAAAAGAGATCCATCCGTTAAAGAATCGTGAGGACAGCATCTATGGTATGCCATTAATAAGTCATGATATCTTTACTAACGGAATCGGTTATCTGGAGTTTATATTTGATATCAATGATCTGGATGCAGAGCTTGTTCCATATGCAGAGCTGCTCACCAACATTTTCAAATATGTGGATACAGAGCATTACACATATGGTGAACTGTCCAATCAGATCAATTTCCATACCGGCGGTATCGGATTTTCTACAGGAGCCATGTATAAGGATGGCGGAAAGGATCATCTTTCATTCTTCTCCGTTAAGACAAAGGCTATGTATGACAAGCTTGGAGAAGGTCTGAAGCTGATCGAGGAGATCCTGTTTACATCGAAGCTTTCGGATAAGAAGAGATTGAAAGAGATTATATCGGAAGAAAAAGCCGGACTTAAGACTGATCTGATATCTTCAGGGCATATCACATCTGCAACACGCGCGATGTCTTATATCTCAGATGTGATGGCATTTAAGGATATGACAGAGGGAATCGGATATTATGATTTCTTACAGGAGTTGGATCGGGATTTTGAGCAGAATGCAGATGCGATCATTGAGAAGCTGCAGACAACGCTTGCCGAGATCCTCAGAAAAGGAGCGGTAACAATCTCTTATACCGGTGACAATGATATCAAGGAAATATTGGGTGCAGATATTGAGGCATTTGCAAGAAAGCTGTCGACCAGACCTGCCTTTGCAGAAAAACGTGTGATGGAAAAAGCTGTTAAGAACGAAGCCTTTAAGACAGCAAGCCAGGTACAGTATGCGGCTCTCGCAGGAAATTATAAAGAAAAAGGATTTGAATATACCGGAGCACTGGAAGTCCTTCAGGTGATCTTCTCCTATGGATATCTCTGGGAGAATATCCGTGTAAAGGGTGGGGCATATGGAGCTATGTGTTCATTTGCCAGATCAGGAATGGGATATTTTACATCCTACAGAGATCCGAATCTGATGGAGACATATGATATCTATAAGAAGGCAGCAGACTATGTGGCAGGCTTTGATGCAAGTGACAGAGATATGACCAAATATCTGATCGGTGCGATCGCGAAGTTAGATTCTCCAATGACACCATCAGCAGAAGGAGCATTCAGCCAGACCTGTTACTTTGCAGGTATTACAGATGAGCAGCTTCAGAAAGAACGTGATCAGGTGCTTACTGCAAATGTAGAAGCAATCCGTTCACTGGCACCTGTGATCCGGGCGCTCATAGACGGCGGAGTTATCTGTGCGATCGGTGGGGAAGATAAGATCGAACAGAACCGGACAAAGTTTAAAGAAGTAAAAGATCTATAGTTTTTACAGAAATAACGAAAGAAGATATAAGTATATAGATTTGTAAATAGTTCTCCGGCAGGCTACAGGATTCTGTACCGAATGGAGAACATGAATACATACAGAGTATGGAAGGAGAAGTATGAACGATACATACAAATCAGGATTTGTTGCGATCATAGGAAGACCAAATGTAGGTAAATCCACACTGATGAATCAGTTGATCGGACAGAAGATCGCGATAACGAGCAGTAAGGCGCAGACAACAAGAAACCGTATCCAGACCGTATATACCTCGGATGAAGGACAGATCGTTTTCCTCGATACACCGGGAATCAACAGAGCCAAGAATAAGCTTGGAGAATATATGTTAAAGGTGGCAGAGGGAACATTAAATGAAGTAGATGTCGTTATGTGGATCGTTGAAGCAACGACATTTATCGGAGCAGGAGAACGGTATATTATTGAACAGTTAGAGCGTGTTAAGACCCCGATCATCATTGTGGTAAATAAGATCGATGCGGTAAGCGAAGAAGAAGTATTCAAGGCGATCTCGACCTATAAGGATGCCTGCAGTCATGCGGAGATCGTTCCGGTATCGGCATTAAAGGGAAAGAACAAAGATGAACTGATAAAGACTCTGTTCAAATACCTTCCATACGGACCACAGTTCTATGATGAAGATACCATCACCGATCAGCCGGAGCGACAGATCGTATCCGAACTGATCCGGGAGCAGGCTTTAAGACTTCTGGATAAAGAGATTCCGCACGGAATCGCAGTCGTGATCGATTCGATGAAAGAACGACCAAATGGACGGCTTATAGATATTGATGCGACGATCATCTGTGAGCGGGATTCTCATAAGGGTATTATTATCGGAAAGCAGGGTGCAATGCTGAAAAAGATCGGCAGCAATGCAAGATATGGCATTGAACAGCTCTTAGACACGCATGTGAATCTGAAGCTTTGGGTAAAGGTGAAGAAGGATTGGCGGGATACCGATACGCTTCTTCGAAATTATGGTTATAAGATGGATGAATCATGAAGGATGAAATAGTATTAAATGGAATCGTGCTTTCCTCCGGTCTTCAGGGAGAATATGACAAACGGCTTGTCATACTGACCAGAGAGCAGGGGAAGATCACAGCATTTGCAAAGGGAGTCCGACGACCAAGCAGTCAGTTGATCTCGAAGACGCAGCTGTTTGTTATGGGAGCATTTACTGTATATCCGGGAAGAAATGCATATACATTAATCAACGTAGATGCAAAGGAATATTTTCATGAACTGACCTTTGATATGAACAAATACTGTTACGGATCTTACTTTTGTGAGATGATGTCATATTTTACAAGAGAAGGCGATCGGTCGGCAGATTATCTGAATCTGCTGTTTGTTAGTCTGAATGCATTAAAAAAAGGACTGATGCCGGTGAAGCTGATCCGGTGTGTATACGAACTGAAAATCATGGACATCTTTGGACAGGGACTTCAGAGTTTTCACTGCCCGGTCTGTGGAAGCGACAAGCTGACACGGATATTTGATCCGTTATCCGGTGGAATCCTGTGTGAGGACTGCCGGAGCAAGGCTAAGAAAAGTATCCATATATCAGAGGACGCCAGATATGTGCTTCAGTATATTAATGGAGCGACGCTTGGAAATCTGTATAATTTCACGGTTTCAGACAGTGTGCTGGAAGAACTTATGATGATCGCAAAGGAATTTCTGGCGGTATATGTGGACCGGAAATTCAATTCTGTAGAAATAATTGAATCCCTGTCTTGAAAAAAACAGGGAGAGAAGGTACAATAACGTACAAATAAAAGATGAAATATAAATGGAGGACATTATGGAAAAGACATTAGACAAGATCGTTGCTTTAGCAAAGAACAGAGGTTTTGTATATCCGGGTTCAGAGATTTATGGTGGACTTGCAAATACATGGGATTACGGTAATCTTGGTGTTGAGTTAAAGAACAATGTAAAAAAGGCTTGGTGGAAAAAGTTCATACAGGAGAATCCATATAATGTAGGTGTTGACTGTGCGATCCTGATGAACCCACAGACATGGGTAGCATCCGGACATCTTGGCGGTTTTGCAGATCCTTTGATGGACTGTAAAGAGTGCCATGAAAGATTCCGTGCAGACAAACTGATCGAAGACTACATGGCAGAGAATAACATGGAGATCGAAGGTTCCGTTGATGGCTGGTCAAATGAAGAAATGGAGAGCTTTATCGAAGAAAAGAATATCTGCTGTCCTTCATGTGGAAAACATAATTTTACAGGTATCAGACAGTTCAACCTGATGTTTAAGACATTCCAGGGTGTAACAGAGGATGCAAAGAACACAGTATATTTAAGACCTGAGACAGCACAGGGTATCTTTGTAAACTTCAAGAATGTACAGAGAACATCCAGAAAGAAGATCCCGTTTGGTATCGGTCAGATCGGTAAGTCATTCCGTAACGAGATCACACCGGGTAACTTTACATTCCGTACCAGAGAGTTTGAGCAGATGGAGCTGGAATTCTTCTGTGAACCGGGAACAGACCTTGAATGGTTTGATTACTGGAGAAGCTTCTGTATCAACTGGTTAAAAGACCTTGGTATCAAGGATGAAGAAATGCGTGCCCGTGATCATTCACCGGAAGAGCTTTGCTTCTACAGCAAGGGAACAACAGATATCGAGTTCTTATTCCCATTTGGATGGGGCGAGCTTTGGGGTATCGCAGACAGAACAGATTATGATCTGACTCAGCATCAGACTGTATCCGGTGAACCAATGGATTACTTTGATGATGAGAAGAAAGAGAAATACATTCCATATGTTATCGAACCATCACTTGGTGCTGACCGTGTAACACTTGCATTCCTTTGTGCTGCATATGATGAAGAAAATATCGGAACAGAGGAGAAGCCGGATGTAAGAACTGTATTGCATTTCCATCCTGCACTTGCACCTGTTAAGATCGGTGTCCTTCCACTGAGCAAGAAACTCGGCGAGGGCGCAGAAAAGGTATATGCTGAATTATGCAAATACTACAACTGTGAATACGACGACAGAGGAAATATCGGTAAGCGTTACAGAAGACAGGATGAGATCGGAACTCCGTTCTGTGTAACTTATGATTTCGATTCAGAAGAAGATGGTGCTGTAACAGTCCGTGACAGAGATACCATGGAGCAGGAAAGAGTAAAGATTGAAGATCTGAAGGCATATTTTGAGAAGAAATTCGAATATTAATCAGATGAAATGAACCAATATTTCAGATAGAGCACCCGGTTGATCGAATCTGTAAAATAAAAGGGACATTTGTCGGAAAAGAACATTATCCGGCGGATGTCTCTTCCTTTTTGAAAAAGATTCTGGAATATGCGGTTAAAAAGAGAAAAAAATTGAAAAAAGTGGTTTAATATTATTAGGTCATATGATATAATCACGTCAGAGTGGTGGGAAAATTCTGCCCTGAAGCAGGCTTTTTTCAGCATATATTTATTAGATACGTAGGAGGTAATAAACAAATGGCAAACAAGTGGGTTTATATGTTTAGCGAAGGCGACATGACCATGCGTAATCTTCTCGGTGGTAAGGGTGCAAACCTTGCAGAGATGACAACAATTGGTCTTCCAGTTCCACAGGGTTTCACAATCACAACAGAGGCTTGTACTCAGTACTATGAAGATGGTCGTAAGATCAATGACGAGATCATGGCACAGGCTATGGAAGGTGTTAAGAAGATGGAGGAGATCAACGGCAAGAAGTTCGGAGATCTTGAGAATCCATTATTAGTATCAGTTCGTTCAGGTGCTAGAGCATCTATGCCGGGTATGATGGATACAATCCTTAACCTTGGTTTAAATGACGAAGTTGTTGCTGCAATGATCGCACACAACCCAGATCCAGCATTCGAGCGTTTCGTATATGATTCTTACAGACGTTTCATTCAGATGTTCTCAGACGTTGTTATGGAAGTTGGTAAGAAGTATTTTGAGCAGCTCATCGATAAGATGAAAGAAGAGAAGGGTGTTAAGTTCGACGTAGAACTTACAGCAGCTGATCTTAAGACTCTTGCAGAGCAGTTCAAGGCTGAATACAAGAACCAGTTAGGAACAGATTTCCCTTCAGACCCAGTTGAACAGTTAAAGTTAGCTATCGAAGCTGTATTCCGTTCATGGGACAACCCACGTGCAAACGTATACAGAAGAGATAACGATATCCCTTATTCATGGGGTACAGCAGTTAACGTAATGCCTATGGTATTCGGTAACTTAAATAATGAGTCTGGTACAGGTGTTGCATTTACTCGTGACCCTGCAACAGGTGAGAAGAAGCTTATGGGTGAGTTCCTTATCAACGCACAGGGCGAGGACGTAGTTGCCGGTGTTCGTACACCAATGCCAATCGCTCAGATGGAGCAGGAATTCCCAGAAGCATATGCAGAATTCCTTAAGGTATGTGAGACTCTTGAGAATCACTACCATGATATGCAGGATATGGAGTTCACAGTTGAGAACAAGAAGCTGTACATGTTACAGTGTCGTAATGGTAAGAGAACAGCTCAGGCAGCTCTCCAGATCGCTTGTGACCTTGTTGATGAAGGACATAAGACAGAGGAAGAAGCAGTTGCTATGATCGATCCTCGTAACCTTGATACACTTCTTCACCCACAGTTTGATGCAGCAGCTCTTAAGGCAGCTACACCAATGGGCAAGGGTCTTGGTGCTTCACCAGGTGCTGCTTGTGGTAAGATCGTATTTACTGCTGACGATGCAGAAGCATGGGCAGCTAAGGGCGAGAAGGTTGTTCTTGTACGTCTTGAGACATCACCAGAAGATATCACAGGTATGAAGTCAGCACAGGGTATCTTAACAGTTCGTGGTGGTATGACATCACATGCTGCTGTAGTTGCCCGTGGTATGGGTACTTGCTGTGTATCAGGTTGTGGCGATATCGTTATGGACGAAGAGAACAAGAAGTTCACACTTGCCGGCAAAGAGTTCCATGAGGGAGATTTCATCTCAATCGATGGTACAACAGGTAACATTTACGATGGAGTTATCAAGACAGTTGATGCTTCAATCGCAGGTACATTCGGTCGTGTTATGGCATGGGCTGATAAGTACAGAACACTTAAGGTTAGAACAAATGCTGATACACCGGCAGATGCTAAGAAGGCTCGTGAGCTTGGTGCAGAAGGTATCGGCCTTTGCCGTACAGAGCATATGTTCTTTGATCCAGAAAGAATCGCAGCATTCCGTGAGATGATCTGCTCAGATACAGTAGAAGAAAGAGAAGAAGCTCTTGATAAGATCCTTCCATATCAGCAGGGAGATTTCAAGGCTCTTTACGAAGCACTTGAAGGTAACCCAGTTACTATCAGATTCCTGGATCCACCTCTTCATGAGTTCGTTCCTACAGAGGAAGCTGATATCGAGAAGCTTGCAAAGGCTAAGAATAAGTCAGTAGAAGAGATCAAGGCACTCTGCAACTCACTTCATGAGTTCAACCCTATGATGGGTCACAGAGGATGTCGTCTTGCTGTAACATATCCAGAAATCGCTAAGATGCAGACAAAGGCTGTTATCCGTGCAGCTATCGAAGTTCAGAAAGAGCATCCGGATTGGAATGTTGAGCCAGAAATCATGATCCCACTTGTATGTGAAGTTAAAGAGCTTAAGTACGTTAAGAAGGTAGTAGTTGAGACTGCTGATGCTGAGATCGCTGCTGCAGGCGCAGATCTTAAGTATGAAGTTGGTACAATGATCGAGATCCCAAGAGCTGCTCTTACAGCTGATGAGATCGCTAAGGAAGCTGACTTCTTCTGCTTCGGTACTAACGACCTTACACAGATGACATTTGGTTTCTCAAGAGATGATGCAGGTAAGTTCTTAAATGCTTACTATGATGCTAAGATCTTCGAGAATGATCCATTTGCTAAGCTTGACCAGACTGGTGTTGGTAAGCTCATGGATATGGCTGTTAAACTTGGCAAGCCGGTTAATCCAAAGCTTCATATCGGTATCTGTGGTGAGCACGGTGGAGATCCTTCATCCGTTGAATTCTGCCACAAGATCGGTCTTGATTATGTATCATGTTCACCATTCCGTGTACCTATCGCTAGACTTGCTGCTGCTCAGGCTGCAATCGCTAACAAATAATAGACTGCACGAAAACGTGAATTATAATAGTCAATAATAAAAAGTCTCTGTTACTGTTATATTGCAGTAACAGGGGCTTTTTGTTAGTTAATAATTAAAATTATATGTTTGCATATACTTGTGAACGATACAAAGAATCCCATTTGGTGTATGCCGGGCGGGCTTTTTGTGTTATAGTGGTAGTTGTGAGATTAAAGAATAGAAAAAGATGAAAGTAAGAAAGAGAAAACAGATGAAGACAGATAATAGTGCGAAAAAAGAGAACAGTGTAAAGAAAGAACGTAGGGAAAAGAAAGAGAAGCTGACGATAGAAAAGAGAATATTACAACTATCATTTCTTGGAAGCGTATTGTTTATAGTAGCGGAAGGCGTGATGGCATGGTTTACCCATTCCCATTCCTTGTGGACTGATTGTTTGTTTGATGCAGCGGATTTAGTGATGATCGGACCGTTTCTGGTGCTTGTGCCCCTGCTTTATAAACCGGTGACAGAGAAGCATCCATATGGATATGCGCAGGTAGAATCGTTGTTTTTACTGGTAAAGTACAGTGTATTATTAGCACTTACCTGCAATCTAATGGTTGAAAATATAAAGCTGTTATTACATGGCGGACATGAAGTTGATGCCGGCAGTATTGCTATATTTGAATTGCTTGTATGTCTTGGGTGTGCAGGCATGTATCTGCTGCTTAGTCATTACAGTAAAAAGTATGAGTCTACGACGATCAAAGCTGAGCTTTATATGTGGAAGCTTGATGTTATAAGCAGTATGGGAGTAGCCGTAGCATTTGCAGTTCAGATGATATTGCTTACAACGAGATTTCGGTTTCTGACGCCATATATTGATCCTGCAGTAGCTGTAATTATGGCACTGCTTCTTATAAAAGAACCGGTAAAGGAGATCTTCCAGAGCATTAAAAATCTGATTTTATTTGCGCCGGAGGAAGATGTCTTAAATCAGATACGTGGAATCGTGGATAAACATATGAATGATTATCCCTATGAGGTTACATTCTTAGATGTTATCCAGACCGGACGGAAGCTTTGGGTTGAAGTATATATTGGAAATAAAACAGATGTCATACATATCAGCATTCTGCATCGTGTCCGGGATGAGATCAAGCAAGAACTGAAATACAAATACGATCAGGTATATATAGAGATTATACCGGATTAGGATAATACGAAAGGCTTTGAGTTGGCGCCGGGTATGTAAAATGCTAATTCGTTAGCCTGTAAATATAAAATAGTGTTATATTATAAGGGAGTATTATATAAGACAGAGGTGATCGATATGAAGAAATGGAAGGCTGCCGGACTGATCACAGTAGCCGGGGCATGTGTTATTGCAATCGTCTGGGGATTGCATGGTCGTACAAAGAATAATGCAAAATTGTTGCAGTTAGATGAGCAGGTATCGGATGATTCTGTTATATATGTAGCATTGGGAGATTCGATTACATATGGATATTCATTAGAACATGCAGAGAATGAACGATTTTCTGCAAGGATCGCTGCTTATATGAAACAGCAGGGCATGCAGGTTGTCGAATGTAATCAAGGTGTAAATGGTCAGCTCAGTGGCGACATGTGGCAAAATATCAAGAAAGGCAAGGTAGATCTGTTAGACCATGCTGATTATGTAACATTTTGCATTGGTACGAATGATGCGCTTCTTCCGTTTGAATTCTTTGTTATGCAATATGAAGATTATTTTTATGGATATGCTGGGGCAGATGATGATTCTCCGCTTTGGAAGAAGATCAGCAAAAAGACTTTTATCCGGGACTTTGAGGAGGCAGATCGGTCTGCGGAAGATAATCTGAATCGGTTTTATAATAATCTTTCAGATAGTATAGATCTGATCCGTAAGGATTCACCGGATTGCCGGATTGCAATCATGACATTATATAATCCATATCGTAATATGGATTATGAAATATCGGCAGGCGGGATAACGGTCAATATCGGACAGTATGCAGAGGAAAAGATCAGTCAGGCAAATACAATCATTCGTACAGTATGTAAAGAAAAGAATGTTGTACTGGCAGATTGCTATGAAGCATTTGCTTCATCAAATGATATTGTGCTGAATAATCAGAATGCAGAAAATTATATAGATCCGGATGATCATCCGACTGCAGTGGGACAGCAGTTGATCGCAGATGTGTTTATAGAAGCATTGTTTACAAAGTAAGATGTAATCAGGCACAGTATTTACTTACAAAGTAAGATGTGATCAGAAGGCAGCATTTATTTACCAAGTAAAATGGAAATAGAATAGCATTCATAATAGAACAGCAGTTTAATGAATAAAAAAAGAATAGTTGGAGCACATAATAAGACATTTTCGTATGATGTTACAGTTTAAGATATGTCCGGAATTTGGGATATATTTTTATAAGGATATCATATGAAAATGTCTTTTTTTGAAGCAAGAGGGGGATAATTTATGATTTGATCCGACGATATTTGCATAACATTATGCGTTTTAAATTGTATCCGCTTCTAATAAACTAACGCAAATTGTCAGAATAAATATACATATTGTGTTTACGAGATGAATATATTTATAAAATGCATCTATTTTTCTTTCTTTTTGGAAAATATTTCGATATAATTATTATGTAACTGGAGGTTTGGATGCAGAGACAGCATTCAGAAACAAGAATAACGTTTATGTAAGAAAGGGATGATGAGAACATGAACAGAAAATGGGGAAAGAAATGGATGGCAGCAATGCTTTCGATTTCGATGGTGATCGGTATGTTTCCTGGGGTTGGAAATCCGGTCAGAGTTCTTGCGGATGAGCCGCCGGGGCAGGCGGTCACGCAGGCAGATACTTCAAATGCAGATAACAGCGGAAAGGATAAATATGGATTTAATCTGACGACACCTAGTTCATTTAATGCAAATGACGGTGAAAATCCATATGGTTCCGGCTATTCTGCATTTAATGAAAAGATGGAAGCATTTTTATGGTATCGATCCAGTGGAAAGAACCGAAATGCTGAGACGTATAACTATACGAAAAGCTCGGATATCAAGGGCTATTATGTTGGACCTGATTCGAAACGGAACAACAATGGATTTATGCAGAGCCGGACGGCATCCGGCGCAGCTGATGTCAAGTATGTAAATGTAGATGGTTATGATCCGTATGGAACCGGCCGTGATAATATGGTTGCACTTGTTGGCGCATCACTTGGAAAAGATCCGCAGCTTGTTGTAGCAAGATACAGTGCATCCGGTAAAGGTCAGGAATTAAGAAAGACCTTCAGCCTTGGATCGGGTGATGATAATGACTGGCTTCGGGATAATCAGTTGGAAAAATACAGTGCCTATAAGAATTATTTTACATTAAAGGCAGGAGATTTTGATGGTGATGGAGATGAAGATATCGCAGTCTATGTTCCGAAACGTGGAGATCCATATATTATGATCCTGGACGGAATCACCTTATCGCCGATTAGTGATAATATTCCGGTTCGTAGTTTTATGGGAAATACCGGAGCGGATATGGCAGGTAAATTTACCAATAATGGTAAGACTGCAAGAGCAACAATCAACATGTCGATAGAAACTTCGGATATCAATCGGGATGGTAAAGATGAGATCCTTCTGGTTGGTTCCTATTCGAATATCCACGATGACAGTGATGGAAAGAAGCTGCAGCAGAGAAGCTCTGTATTTGCCTGTTATAAGGTAGAGAACAAGAAACCACAGCAGATGAATAAGTATGTAATGGATAAGGATACATGCAGTGTATATATGCGTTACGCATCTGTAGCAGCAGGTGATATTGATTTTGATGGCTTCCCGGAAGTTGTAGTTGCCGGTGTATACAGTGATAATGATGGCCCGGATGGAGACAAAGCCGGTTCCAATAAAAAGTATATGATGGTAACATTGAAATACGATCCAAATGAAGAGGTGGAGACATTAATTCCATCCGGCGGAAACGTAATGGATATGTGTAATTTTGTAAATGCAGGCTTTGATAAAGATGATAATGTGCATCCGCTTCCTGCATTGACCTGTGCGGCAGTAAACGGAAGAAATGATGCGGAGCAGGTTTTCTTAGATGGTGTTTTCTGGAAGTTTGAAAATGAATCATGGAAAAAGGACTATACAGCCAAGGTATGTCAGAGCAGTGATAAAGGAATTGGCGGTTATATCATATCCGATACCTGGGTAGACGGATGTGTGGCAGGAAACTTTGATGAAAATGATCTGGGAATTGAGCAGGTCTTATATACGACCGGATATAAGCAGCAGAGCTTTAACCGGTACTTTTACCGGGTGAACATGTCCGGTAAGGAACAGAACAAGGATTCATCGACCGGTATCTGTACACCGGGCAGTTATTTTGATTCGACTTCAAACGAGCTGGTGCGGCATGTCGGCATGAGTGATTTCCCATGTCTGGCGATCGCAGCAGTTGATGCGGATAAAGATACGGATGTATTTACCTTTAAGAGCAAGAAATATACATACAGTAATGTAGATATTCTGGCTGTATTACAGGCTGCTCCATATTTTGGAGAGCTTCAGGATAATTATTATAATGGCAATATCGGAGAAACCTTATATGGTAAGCTATCCGGACAAGGAACGGTAACCAGTAAGACGAAGATGGCATCCATTGGAGCATATGCATCATTTTCCATCGGTTCTTCAGCATTGCAGTTCCATACGGAGGCGTCCTATACCCATGACTGGGAGTGGTCATACGAGGATGAGCTTTCCCATGAGTATTCGATCAGTTTTGAAAATGATGGTACGAAGAATCAGGTAGTGCTTTATCGAACACCGGTTATTTTGTATGAATACGTCATCACGCCGGCCGACGGAAGCGCGTCGTATACTATGGAAGTCGGTGTACAGCAGCAGCCGGTCTATTCAACTATGGATGTTGATACCTTTAACCGGTTTGCAGCAAGCGATGAAACTCTGCAAAATAAGGTGATCACGAAGGATATTCTGTCCAGTACGCCGGGATGTCCGGATACCTATGCGACCAGTTCACTTGGAATGAAGGGGTTTGTTGGCTATCCGAACTGGGTAGAGATCAATAATAAGGTCAATGACCAGACGACGGTAGCTATGAATATTACGGACAATACACAGAGCAGTAAAACAATGACACAGACGAACAGCTTCGAACTGACACTTGGTGTAGAAGGTGAAATTGATGCCAAGGTAGCGAAGATGAATTATGGCGGTGGTGTCAAGCTTGGCGGTGGCTGGGGCTCCGGTAAGACAACATTTGATTATTCATCAGTATCAAAGGAAGGCGTGGTAGCTTACCCGCCGGCGACGGATTCTCAGTACAGCTTCAGTACCAAATTTGGTATCTGGCAGGCAAAGCTTGGCGATAGCAATGTTCCGATCCTTGGCTTTGTTGTAAAGAATGTCGAACAGCCGCCATCTCCACCGGAAGATATCAGTGTGGATACAGTGACCGCGGATTCCGTAACGCTTGCATGGGAAAGCGGTTATAAGAAAGCTGAGAAATATGAAGTCTATCAGGTATTTAACGATGGTATCACAACCAATAAATACAGTCTGTTAGATACGATCAGTGGCGACAGTGCTTCTTACACCTATGATGGACTGAAGCCATCGACGGAATATGAATTTGCACTTCGTTCAGTTGGAACAAACAGCGGAGGCGAGACTGTATACTCCGAATACACACCGGAGGTATCCGTTCATACACTGGCTGACAGTGAGAAACCGGATATCTTAAGTATGACAAATGTTCAGAGAGTTGTTGTCGGCGGTAATGCAAGCTTTGTGATCGATGCACTTCCATCTGCAAATGCAAAAGGCGGTCTGTCCTATGCATGGCAGGTTCGTAAAGCAGGTTCGGTCAACTGGGTAAACCTGACGGACAAAGAAGCTTCCGGTATAAATGGAAGTACATTGAAGTTAAATGGTATCACAGAGGATATGGATGGCAATTCTTATCGATGTGTTCTTTCTGAGCTGATAAAGGGTGTGCGGTTATACGCATATGGAACACCCGGCATCCTGCATGTCGGAAGGGCTGACAGTATGATGACAGCAACGATCAGCAATACACAGTCCGACAGTGCAAATAAGGGAACTAATACAGCATTTGGACAGTACACACAGACACGGACAGTTACCAATGAACGTACGGTATCGAAGACGGTAGCAGTTACGATCGGAACGCAGAAGGAGACATTTGTCCAGTATAAGAATGGTGCAGTGGTATCCGCTGTATATCCGGATGCAGTAATACCGGAATTTATCTATTTTGACAGCCAGACAAATGAATGGTATGTACTGGAAGGATATAATGAGACAGCAGGAACAGCAACTGCAAAGGTGAAATTAAATGAAGTAATACCAAATGTATTCCAGAGTGGAACAACCGGTGATGCAGCCGCTCTCTGGAATGGAGTTGATGCAGATACAATAAAGCCTGTGACAGAACAGGTGACAGAGACTGCAGCGGGCAAGACTTATTATGCATATACAGCAGTAACAGCCGATGGTGAGATATTGTTGTACAGCACAGATGCTATGTCAGAAGCAGTTACACAGTGGTATCAGTTGGAACAGGGTACAGATGGAGCAATTACAGCAAAAGCGTATGCCGGTACTGTTCAGTCCTATGTGCCTGCTTATGCCGGATATAAAGAAGAATCTACTGGCACTACAAATCAGCAGTATATCGAGGTTGATGGAACAACCTGGTATCTGTACTGGCCGGAGGCATACGAAGGAAATAATGCTTATATCATGTATGCAAAATCCGCCGAAGCAGATCGGACTGCGGATGAGACCTATTATTACAAGACTGAGCAGACGGTAACAGATGAGAACCAGCAGGAGCAGATCATTACAACATTTAATGAATTAAAGATTGCTACGGATGATGCCTTTTCTCTTATGGGAAGTGGAGCATCTAAGCAGTATGGTGTTACCCCTGGTGAGGTTGTTACCGTAAATGAAACATATGATACACAGGTTGAAGACATCATAAAGGGAGATCAGACAACGGTTCAGATCCATGTTGCAGAGGCAGTTACATCTTCTGTCAATATCGATAAAACAGGAATTGTAAATGTAAACTTCTTCAATAACCGGACCGGTTCTATTCGTGATATATCAACCGTTGTAGATAAGAATGGTAATGCTTCTGTTGTATGGAATCCGGAAGAAGCCGGAGATTATACGGTAACTGTATCTTATGGAGGAAATACATCATTATATCCTACTGATACACAGACTGTTTATTATGTAGTAGATCGTACGGATAATACGGTATACGTTCTTTCCGGAAACAATGCGGAATATGGCAATACCATTAAGTTAGAAGTCAGACAGGGAAAACGGGAAAACGATACATCTGGCAATATAACGACAGAACCGCTTGCAGCAGATGCTTCTGTATCCTATCAGGTATCCTATGTGGATGGAGATGATAAGGTTGTAACGGAAAATATAGCCAGCAATACATTTACTCCAAAATGGCCGGGGCAGCATACGTTTGTTGCGACGATAACCAGACAGAACGGTACCAGTCAGACCAAATCATATGCGATGAAGATGCTTACCGTAAGCAAACGGCCGATCGTTATTACTGCTCCATCAAAGGATGATATATCAGAGGATGACACGGCAGATAAAGTATTAAGCCTGTCAGATGTTGATGTAAAATATGCGGGTGATGACACAGAATCCGGTATTCTGGATTCAGATGCAGCTAAATATAAATTGTCGGATCTGATGACAATAGAGGCTGAGCCGAAGTTAGATGAAAATTCGACAGCAGGTGTTTACCAGACCGGAATCGCATGGCTTACAGTTGGAACCGAAGAAGACAGTGAGTATATAGATCTGGTAAAAGAATTCCTGAAGAAATATAACGTCACTCTGAACAGAGGAAAATATCAGATCGTATCGAACCAGTATACAGTCCGATATGAGTCTGATGGCAAGGGAACGATAAAAGGATATTGTGGAGACTCCAAAGAGCCATTTGCATCCGGAGCCGGATTAGCAGATCAGAGCAAGGTATCCTTTAAAGCAATTCCAAAGGATAATTATAAGATCAAAGCATGGAAGGTAACAGGAAGTGATGGAGCTGATCTGGTTCTCGGAACTGATTATGTGGTAAATGGAGATACATTGATCATTTCAGCATTGAGCAGCAGTGTTCATGTCAGTGTATCCTTTGCAGCAAAAACCTACCAGTTGAATTACGATCAGCCGGAAAACGGAAGTCTTCAGGCATATTATGTAAAGGCCGGAAGCTATGGAAGCAAGATCGATACAGGTGAGACCGTCCTTACGGGAAAGAGTATCCTGCTTCAGGCAGTTCCAGATGAGAATTATGTCGTAAAACAGTGGACGGTTTCTCATGGTGGTTCAGCAAAGATCCAGAAAAATACTGACGGAAGTATCTTTGCAGGAACAGAGATCACACTCGATAATGTGGAGACAGATACTGTTGTGGCCGTTGAATTTGAACCGGTAGAGACGTATTCATTTGAGACAGAAGTGATCGCAGAAGATCCGGATACATCGGTTGCAGGCTGTAAGATCAATGTCTCAGAACAGGTTCAGGATGGCAAGGCAGCAAAGGGGTCAACGGTGACACTTACAGCAGATCTTCCGGAATCGGTTACTGTATCAGAATGGAGGATCTATACAGACGATACACATTATACAGTTGCAGCAACTGGAGGAGATCAGTATGTAGTATCCAATGTCCAGAAGAACATGAAGATCAAGCTGGTTGTCAATATGTTCCAGATGGAAACACTTCATTTTGAAGCAGTAAATGAACAGGGACAGCAGGTAGCTGATGTTGTTACGGCATGGAGTGATTCAGTGCAGATCAGCAATGATACAAAGATCGTAAAGAATCTGTCCGTTATTATGAAAGCAGATGTGCCGGAGCAGTATCAGATTGCGGAGTGGAAGCTGTTTACCGGCTCAGAAGAACAGACGATCGCAACCGGAAAGGATGCGAAGGAAAGTTCATTTAACAGTGTAAACAAATCCATGCGTGTTGTACTCGTTCTGCTTGATCGCCCAACTGTCACATATAACAGTGATAATAACGGAACACTGGAGTGTAATGTAGCATCCGGTGGTTATATTGACAGATACAGCACAGAGGATATCGTCATGACAGCAGCACCGAAGACCGGATATGAAGTGGATCAGATCACAGTAATGATGGATGGTGCAGCTTACAGTGATATGACGGTTTCTGGTATAGAAGATACAGACAACAAGCAGATCAAGATTCAAGCACCGGATACAGGCTTTGAGAAGAATGTAGAGGTGGCAGTTACTTATAAGGAGATTCCAAAGGTAGAACTTCAGTATGAGCTGGTATCAGCAGATGGAGTAAATGCAGGAACAATAGCTGTTCATGTGGAGCGTAAAAAACAGAATGATCTTGTGCAGGATGTATCCGCCGGATCAGGCAGTCTTGAAGTATATCGGGACAGCATAGTTACGATGACCGCATCAATAATCGATGGCTATGAGATCAGTGTCTGGAGTATGAATGGTACAGATATCACGGCAGATGTTCGTATGAACAATACAGATCTGAGTAAACTGGTATGTACCGTTGACGAGAAGATGTTACAGAATATACCGATTAAGATCACGGTAACGGTTGTTAAGACGCCGGAGCCTCCGGCAGAACCGGAAAAACCAGTTGTAGAGAAACTGACCAAGGAGCAGATTGAGAAGAATTCACAGACACTTTCCAGCAAACAGAAGGTTGTCTGGACACAGAAGGGAATCCAACTGACCTGGAAAGCTGTTAAGGGGGCACAGGGATATGATGTCTATGCAGCTCCATGTAACAGAAAGAAGCTGACTGTTGTTAAGACGATTTCAGGTGCAAAGAAGAACGCAACAGTACTGAGTAAGTATAAAGGCAAGAGTCTGAACCGGAAGCAGTCATACAGAGTCCGCGTCAAGGCATATCGTATTGTGAATGGAAAGAAGCAATATATTGCTGCCGGACTGACACTTCATATTGCAGGACCAAAGAACAAGACCTATACAAATGTAAAGAAGATTCAGTGCAAGAAGACAGAGTATACCTTAAAGAAAGGTAAGACAGCGAAGATAACAACTAAGCTTATCTTACAGGATAACAAGAAGAAACTGTTATCCAAAGGGCATGGCGCTAAGCTTCGCTACAGCAGTACCAAAAAAGCGGTTGCTACTGTAACAGCAAAGGGTACGATCCGTGCAAAGAAAAAAGGAACCTGTTATATCTATGTTACTGCATTAAATGGAGTAAATAAACGGGTGAAGGTCACAGTAAAATAAAACTACAAATTTAAGTTAAAAAAATTCCATGACGGGGTAACACAGGAGCTTTCCGGCTCCCGGTTATCCCATTCATGGAATTTTATTTTTGTTCAAAATATTTATATGAAAATCTATTTCTTTCTGGAAAGATAGGTAACAAAGATCATACGTTTATCAATGATCTGTCCGGCGATGGCAATGCCTTTTCCCATGGTAAAGGCTGCAAGGATGGTTCCGATTCCCAGACCTTTGATGTGACCGAGGAAGATACCTGTCATACAGGCAGTTGTGAGCAGACAGATTACGTCAAAAGAGATCTTAACGATTGAATATTTCTTCTTTATGATCTGGGATAATTCTCGTGGAAAAAGGTCGGTAGGAACGATCGGAAGCCCACAGCGGTTGGAAAGAGCGATACCGATGCAGATCAATATATAGCTGATCACAAAATAAAGGATACGGTATCCGATGCCGGTTGGAAGAATGTTGATCCACAGTTCATGGACATCGAGCAGTTTTCCAAAGAAGAAACCAACGATAAAGCTGCACAGATATTGAGGAACAAATTTCTTTCTTAAGATCATTAAAGTGAGAACCAGAAGTCCCTGAAAGATGTAGGTCCAGGTACCTAAGCTGAGCTTTGGAAGAACCTCAGAAAAGGCGTATGGCACGCTGGAAATTGCGGAGATTCCTGCACCGGAATATAACATCAGAACGACCGCAAAGCTGTTTATGCATACGGCAACGATCAGGGCGATCTCTCCATACATGATCCGTTGCGTCATATGAGCATCCGTTTCAGGAATGATCTGTTTTTGTGCATATGTATTCATTTTAAAGTGACATCCTTTCATTTGCGCTTATCATAGATATCTGTAATAGAAGATTTTGATATCATATGTAAGTGTATTTACTTCATTTTATTTATCTTTCACGGTTTCGTATTGTAGCACTCCATGCAAATGATAACAAATAAATAGTTTTTATAATTCTATAGATATTGTCTATATATGATTTGCGAGTATAATAGAGAGAAATGAGAGATATAAATAATTTTGTATGAGAACAGGGAAAATGGATCGAACACCAAAAGTCAGATAAAAAGAAAGAGGTAAATGGATGAATTTATTTTATATACGATATTTCGTGGAACTGGCAAAGGAACAGCAGTACACGAAGGCGGCAAAGAATCTGAATATCACACAGCCGAGCTTAAGCCATGCGATTCACCAGTTAGAAGAAGAACTTGGGGTATTATTATTTGAAAAGACAGGGCGTAACACTGTACTTACGAGGTATGGAGAAGAATTTCTGGTCTATGCGGAGAATACGATCCGGACGCTCGATCAGGGCATCTGTCTGATGCAGAAGGCAGCACATGGAGAAGGTGTCATAAGATTAGGGTTTGTCCGACCGCTTGGTATGGACTTTGTTCCGGGACTGGCTGATGATTATAGGAAAAGGTTACAGGATGAAACGGTTCAGTTTTCATTTCATACAGGAACAACACATGAGTTAGTAAATGGACTGAAAGAGAAACAGTACGATATTATATTCTGTTCCAGACCGGTGGATGAAAGCGGTCTGTCTGTTCTTCCGGTTGGCAGACAGGATCTTGTCGTGATCACCCCGGAGGGACATCCGCTCGCAGAAGAGAAGAATGTAGATCTTGCGGATACATTAAAATATCCGCAGATTTATTTTGCGGAAGGTTCCGGTATGCGGGATGTGATAAACGAATTATATAGCTTGATAGGTGAGACACCGCAGATTGTTTATGAGACAGAAGAAGATGAAGTAATTGCCGGCCTTGTAGCGCATAACTTTGGAATTGCTGTTGTTCCTTATATGAAGCTCTTAGAACGGCTTACGGTAAAAATCCTGAAGCTAAGAAAGCCCCGGGCAGACCGGATGTATTATATGGTCTGTGACGCGACTGCTTATAAGCCACCCTGCGTACAACACTTTTATGATTATGTGTCGGAAAAAAACGAAATTCAGAAAGATAAATTTATATGGAATATATAGAAAATTGGAATTTGCATAAAAGTTTCGCGTATACGACAGGTTTGTGGTATAATTTTACATAAGTGATATGTATGGCTTTTGCAATATGTATACAAAAAATGATAAAAGGAGATAAAGACTATGGCATGGTATGACAGCGCAGTATTTTATCATATTTACCCACTTGGATTGTGTGGATGTCCACATGATAACAATGGAGAGACAGGAGCGCATTTTGACAAGTTAAATGAATGGGCGGAGCATGCGAAGCGGATCGGATGCAATGCGATTTATATAGGACCGTTATTTGAATCCGGTTCTCATGGATATGATACAACCGATTATCGGCTGGTAGACAGACGACTTGGAACAAATGATGACTTCAAACAGTTCGTAAAGAACTGTCATGCAAATGATGTAAAGGTCATCGTAGATGGTGTATTTAATCATACAGGCAGAGATTTCTTTGCATTTCAGGATATAAAGCAGAACCGGGAGAATTCCAGATACAAGGATTGGTACTGCAATGTGAATTTCTGGGGTAACAATGAATATAACGATGGATTTTCCTATGATAACTGGGGTGGATATAATCTGCTTGCGAAATTAAACCTCTGGAATCCGGAAGTGAAGAATTATCATCTTGAAACCGTAAAGTTCTGGGTCGATGAATTTGATATTGATGGAATCCGTCTGGATGCTGCGGACGTACTTGATTTTGGCTTTATGAAAGAATTACGTTCTTTCTGCAATGGATTAAAGCCGGATTTCTGGCTGATGGGCGAGGTTATTCATGGAGATTATTCGAGATGGGCAAATAACGATATGCTCCATTCCGTAACAAATTATGAGCTGCATAAGGGTTTATATTCCGGACATAACGATCATAACTATTTTGAGATTGCACATACGATCAAGCGTTTAAATGGCATTGTAGGTGACAAGAAGTTATATACTTTCTGTGATAACCACGATGTAGCAAGAATTTACAGTAAATTAAATAACAAGGCGCATATGTACAATGTAGCGATCCTCGTATATACCGTACCGGGAATTCCGTCAATCTATTACGGTTCTGAATTCGGTATACCGGGCAATAAGGAGAATGGTTCAGACTGGAATCTGCGTCCGGATCTGAATCTGGCTGATTTTAATGAAAAAGATGAGCTCCCTGCATTGTATACAACACTTGGACATTTGAAACAGAGATTTCCGGAACTGACCTATGGAGACTACCGGGAATTGTACCTGACGACCGGACAGTTTGCATTTGCAAGATGTCTGGATGGACGAGCAGTTGTAACAGCATTGAATAATGCAGATAATGGTGCACACATGGAGATCAATCTGCCGATTGGTGCAAATAAAGCAGTCAACCTCATGACGATCGATCAGACAACAGAAGTACAGGAGGATACTTGTACAGATGATGCAACAGCAAAGGCGTGGGGAAATGCACGAAATGAGCTGCTTGATAAAGCCGGTCAGCTGGTCGGAGCCTCCGGTGAAATCCGCTATAAGGCAGAAGATATCCGTAAGGCATTAGAAGCACTGGAAACAGGCGCAGACTTCGGACAGGCAGTATGGAATCTGTTTGGAAATCTGAATGATACCATGAATAACATGCATCGTGTGATCGGCGAATTCGAACAGACTATGCATAAGCAGGAGAGAAGCTCTGTAGCCGCAGGCGGTGACTGCACAGGCGGAGAAAGCCTTGAGATCCGCGATGGCAAGCTGATCGTAGACCTTCCGGCAAACAAGGGTGTTGTCGTTTACCTGACAAACGAATAACATATTATTACATTGCCTTTTATATAAAAAAGTCCATCTGACTTGCTCAGTCAGAAAACTGACTCTGCTATAAATGACTCGCTGCGATTTCTGTTCGCTGCACATGCCTGATTCGTAAATACTCCTGTGCTAACTCGCCTTCGGCTCAAACAAGCACCCGTA
>ERZ1026776.236-NODE-236-length-41841-cov-8.809577_pt1 | contig 41841 bp, 30 predicted proteins | sample MGYA00380125_ERZ1026776 | MGnify/ENA primary metagenome ERZ1026776 (study PRJEB33269, sample SAMEA4719761) | human gut metagenome | biome: human-associated habitat; feature: organic feature; material: feces | place: Cameroon | collected 2013-10 ...
GTCTATAGTATTCCACATATTTCGAAAATTTCCTTCTATTTTTTTCTTTTGATGTCATTATTTTACACTTAAAAAATCGATTCTATGGAATCCTCTTCCGGTTTGTGCTAAAATAAGGAACTAATAAAAATAATGCATAATCGAGGTGCGAAACATGGATTCCACATTGAAGAGAACATGGGCTGAGATTGACTTGGACGCCCTTGCTCATAATTACAAAACATTGCGCGATCGAATCGGTGCAAATGTCAAGTTTTTAGGTGTTGTCAAAGCAGATGCTTACGGACACGGTTCTGTACAGGTAAGCCGCCTGCTGCAGGAGCTTGGCGCCGACTATCTGGCGGTCAGCAGCATCGACGAAGCGGTAGAACTTCGTTTAAACGATATCACTATGCCGATTCTGATTCTTGGACATACACCAAAGGAGCAGGTCAGCCGTTTGATTAAGTACAACATTACACAGGCAGTTACCTGCAAAGCAAAAGCACTTGAATACAGTGAAGAAGCCGTGAAATGCGGCGGTACATTGAAGATTCATATCAAGGTTGATACCGGAATGTCGCGACTTGGCTATCTGTGTGACGGGGATTATTTCGATACCGGTGTAGAAGGTATCTGCGAGGGCTGCTCGCTTCCGGGACTTTACGCAGAAGGAATCTTTACACATTTTGCTGTGTCCGATGAGCCGGGCGATGCATGCAAAGCCTACACGGAGCATCAGTTCCGGTTATTTACCGACGTAATCAAAAGCGTTGAGGAAAAACTCGGCAGACGGTTTGCCATCCGCCACTGTGCCAATACCGGTGCAGTTGCCCGTTATCCGGAAACATGGCTTGATATGGTAAGACCGGGACTTTTGTTATATGGATATGGAGAATTTGCAGAAGAACTTGGACTTCAGCCTGTCATGAGCTTAAAGACGACTGTCAGCACGATCAAGACATACCCGGCCGGTACTGCAATCAGCTACGGTGGAATCTATGTGACCGATAAGACGACACGTATGGGGGTCATTCCTTACGGTTATGCCGATGGATTTTTCCGTGCCCTGTCTAATCGCTGCACCCTGATGTCAGAGGAAGGTCCGGTTTACCAACGTGGAAAGATCTGCATGGATATGTGTATGATTGATCTGACTGACAAGATGCAGGTCGATGTCGGCAGCGAGATTGAGATCTTCGGAAAGAAAAACTCGATCAACGATATGGCAGCTCTGGCAAACACGATTCCGTACGAACTAACGTGTGCCGTCAGCAAGCGCGTTCCAAGATTCTATTACCGTGACGGAAAGATGATAGAGAAGGAATTATTGTTGCGCGGGTAATTTGTTGCGCAGGTAATTACATAGACATGAAAAAGCTGGGATTTTTGTCCCAGCTTTTTTAGTCTTCCAGCTTCTTATATCTCATGACGGATATCCGAACCAATACCCCTCTGTAATTTTATCCGCTCGTTTTCTGCTTCCACATTCATCCTGGAAAGAATAACCAGAATCAGTACATCGAAGATCAACGGCAGCCACAAGTACATAAACTGCATCATATCCAATGCAGACTGCGGCTGTGTCGTATTTGTTCCAACATAGCCACTCAGTTCCATCAGCCATCCAACAACCGCAGTTCCGATACCACCGCCAATCTTCACGCCCAGCGAAGTACACGAGTACATCGTTCCATCGACATGCTTTCCCTGTGTGAGATAGGTGTATTCCGAACAGGATGCGATCACCGCATTCATATCGCCCTGCCAAGGTCCCTGACCGAGCGCAGCAACGGCTGTAAATACAAGCATCAACGGCACATTGCCGATATAACCTGCCACAACAACCAATGCTCTGCCAATTACAGCAAGCATATAGCCTCGCATATTCAATTTATACATGCCCTTCCATTTTCCTACCAATGTCGGTGTGAAAATCAACGCGATAATCAAAGGAATATTGACCGCCCATGCAAACCATCCGAAGAGATTTTTATTTTTAAGCACCCATGTCATATAAAATAATCCAGCACCGATCATTGCACTATACAACTGCTGTAAGATATATGTTCCACAAATCATCATATAATATTTGTTCTTCACAAGCAGCTTGAACGCTTGAATCAGTCCATATTTTTCTTCATTATCCTGCATTTTGCCCTCGTTCAGCTCTTCCTCGGAAAGCTCCTTCACGGAGAGACAAGAGATCGTATTTACCACCAGTCCGATAACCGCATAGATAATGGCAACCAGTCTCCACGCCGCCGCATCACCACCACAACGATCAACAAATCCAACGGTAACCGACTGGATCAAAAGACTTGTTGAAAATGCGAAAATAAACCGGTAAGAACCCATCTGTACACGTTCCTTACTGTTCTTCGTAATCAGCGATGTTAGTGCCGAATACGCGATGTTATTTGCTGTGTAAAAAATGCCATTTAACAGTGTGTATGCCAGAAAGAACCACGTATACTGTGCTGTCTTGCCAAGGCTTGTCGGTACCGCAAAGCATGCAACCAGCGTGACTGCGCAGCCGATATATCCATACAGCATCCACGGACGTGCTTTCCCAAGCTTGCTGTGTGTCTTGTCAATCAGTGAACCAAAGAAAATATCTGTAAATCCATCCAGTAATTTCGAAAATGCGATCAAAGTTCCAACCATTCCGGACGCAAGCCCAACCGTCTCGGTCAGATAGATCATGACAAACGATGTCAAAAACGCATACACCACATTTCCGGCGATATCGCCGGAACCGTAGCCCACCTTGTTATACCAATTTAAATATTTTTTCTCTTCCATAGCTTTTCTCCTCATATCATCCCTTCACATACGGAACGAATGTAAACCCAAACTGAAATTCCTTCTCATCGAATCGATATGCCGCAAGCACCTCCGGTCCACAACTGTTGGAGCCGATGCCGTTTAACGAATAATCGATGCACAATACCGTGCTGTCCGATTCTTCCAATTCATAATTGTGCTTTGCCTGTGTCAGCATTTCCTGTGTGTAGTTTGACGCCTGAAATGAAAATGGTGTCTCAGACACTGCCGCGATTCCGTACCGGCCGCTGTGCAATTCGACATAATCACAATCGAAATGACTGCCATTTTCCTGTGGCATAATGTAGTCCTCATGCAGATCCTTCACCGCACTACGATACAATCCATGACTTGCAGCTCTGTGCTTGTCGCGGTAGCTCTCCTGCGGGCCCAGGCCATAATATGAAACCTCGGAAAGGTTCTTGTCGAAGAATACTCGCACGCCAAATCTCGGAAGCTCCGGGAACTCTGCATCCTTGCTCACCTCCATGGATGCAGTAATTCTTCCTGAGCTTTCCACCTTCCATACAAGCTCGACATCCAGAATCTTCTGTACGGTCGGTGCCACAACGCCGACATGACTCATCACGATCACACCATACCGGTTCTGAATCGTCTCCACCTTATACGCTCTTGTGTAAGCCTCATGAAAATGTGCATTCTCCCATTTCGCGCAGATATACATATCGTTATCTGTCGGTGCCCGCCAGATGTTCAGCTCCATCGGATGGTTCAGATAGTCCCGTCCTGCATATTGAAGCTTCGTAAAAAGTCCGGTTCGTTTACTGATTGCATATGCGAAATCACTCGCCTTTAATGTAATTTCTGTATCGGTTTCACTGACACTGATCTCGTTTTTTTCTTCCGCTTCTGTCAGCCATTTGACAACCGTCCGGTTTCTGCCATCGGCATTGGCAAGCAACACCTCATCAAACCCCAATTCATGATTTTCAGGAAGTAATGGAATCTCTTTTTTCAACTGATACCGGAGCTTCAGATACACCTTTCCACTCTGCGGAATGTCCAGCTTGAGCGCCATCACGCCATCGCTGTGCGGTGCGATCGATACCTCATCCAGCACACCCTTTTGCACGCACAGACCATCCACGGTCACCTCATACAAGATGTCTGCATAGTCGCTTATATCATCAAAATCCATGTAGTTATGCAATACAAGTCTGCCGGACTTCTCATCATAAGATACAACACGCACCGGACGGTACACATTCTTATATTCAAGCAATCCTGTATGTGGTGTACGATCCGGGTACACCAGTCCATCCATGCAGAAATTTCCATCATGAATTGTCTCGCCGTGATCGCCGCCATAATAATATTTCGTCTTTCCATTTTCCGCCTGTCCGTGCGCAATCGCATGATCGCACCACTCCCAGACGAATCCGCCACACATCCGCGCATCCTTCTGGATTATCTGGAAATAATCCTCCAGATCGCCGGGACCGTTTCCCATGCTATGACAATATTCCACAAGCAGAAACGGCTTGCTGCCGTCCTTCTCCAGATACTCTTTGATCTCGGAAAGTGCCGGGTACATCCGGCTGTACAGGTCAAGATTTGAGTAGTCATACGTCACATCATAATTCCGATACCGCGCACTCTCATATTGCGTGATACGGGCTGGATCGTATTTCTTTGTCCATGCAAGCGCCTTTTCAAAATTGCATCCATACGCACTCTCATTTCCCATCGACCAGAAAATGACACAGAAGCGGTTTTTATCCCGCGCAACCATACGCTTCACACGATCGAGAATCGCCTGCTCCCATGCCGGATCATCTGCAATCTTCTCGTTCCATTTTTTGAAGCGGTTGTAGTCTGTATCCTCCTTTCGATACAGCATAAATGGTCCATGCGCTTCGATATCCGCCTCATCGCACACAAGGAATCCATACCGGTCGCACATCTGATAGAAATATGGTGCATTCGGATAATGGCTCGAACGGATCGCATTGAAATTATGCTCCTTCATCAAAGCGAGATCCTTCTTGATCTTTGCAACATCAACTGTAAATCCTGTGACCGGATCCGAGTCATGCCGGTTCACGCCGCGCAGCTTGATTGCCTGTCCATTGAAATATAACACCCGATCCTGTATCGCTACCGTGCGCAAAGCGATTGCATCCTCGATTGTCTCATCCGCACTTTGCAGGATAAGCGTGTATAAATACGGATGTTCCGTATTCCAAAGCTCCGGGTTCGCAATCTCCAATGTCACAGTTCCCGCCTTGTTGATTTCTGCCTGTGCAGCCACAGTCCCTGTCGCATCCTCCACGGATACGGTGACCGGAGTCTCCTGATAGTAGCTGATATCCAATATGATTTTCGCACACGCTTCCGTGATTTCCGTCGTGATGCGGTAATCCTGCACCGCCTTTTCCGGCCGCTTCAAAAGATAGACATCCCGGAAGATACCGCTCATCCGGAACTTATCCTGATCTTCGAGATACGAACCATCGCACCATTTCAAGACAAGTACGGCAATCGTATTCTCGCCCTCTTCTATCACGTCTGTCACATCAAACTCGCTCGTTGCATGGGACACCTGACTATATCCGGTATAGGTGCCATTCATCCATACATAAAAGCAGCTATCCACGCCCTCAAAGTTCAGGTACACCTTCGGTGCTTTCTCATCCTTCGCATAAGAAAACGTATGCACATACGCACCACACGGAATATCCTGCGGCACATACGGCGGATCAAACGGAAATGGATAGCGGATATTCGTATACTGATGTGTGTCGTAGCCTGCCATCTGCCAGACACCCGGCACCGGAATCTCATCAAAATCCGACGTATCATAACCGCTCTCATAAAATACATCCTTCATATCATAGATGCTCTCAAAATACCGGAATTTCCACATACCGTTTAACATCTGTACGCGGTCGGATGCCTCCCGATGCTCCACCAAATCCTCCATTCGGTGGGAAGCTGGTATATAATACGCTCTTGGCGGCATCGTATATTCATGTAAGAAATCCAAATCTTCATAATAACGTGGCACAATCATAAATCGTCCTCCTGTATATGTATTTTTTTGTTTTGAATGAACCATTCATTTTTCTGTCTGTTCGTATTGTCTGATATTATAATACTGTTTTCCGTATAGAAAGTCTATGAACAGGAATGGACAGAATATGGACAAAATGATACAATAAGTATTATAGAACATAAAGGAGATGTCCCTATGTATATCAACACCGGTTACTTAAATCATTCCCATCTGGATTTCAAAGACAAGAGCCGCCCACTCATCGTCGGAAGCTGCGGCATTTATCGTCTGACCGACGATCCGAAGATGCCGACCTATCGTCCAAAGGGACGTCTGGATTATCAGATTATCTATATCGCATCCGGACTTGGACATTTTCATTTCGATAAACCGGAAAACGAGACAATCATCCCTGCCGGAAACATGGTGTTGTTTCGTCCAAAAGAATTACAGAAATATGAATATTATGGAGAAGATAAAACCGAAGTGTGCTGGATTCACTTCACGGGTTCCGATGTAAAAAATATCCTGCGAAGCTATGGTCTGCAAGATGACCAGAGAGTATTTCCGGTCGGTTCCTCGCTCGAATACGAACAGATTTTCAAACAGATCATACAGGAGTTACAACGTTGTCAGGAACACTACGAAGAAATGCTTGCCCTGCTGCTTCGTCATCTGCTTATTGTATTTCAGCGGGAACTTACGCGCGGGCACATTCTGAAAAATGAATATCTGGATCGGGAGATGTACAGCGCTGTTACCTATTTCAATGAGAATTACAATCAGGATATCAGTATTGAAGACTACGCCCAGACAAGGGGCATGAGTGTGAGCTGGTTTATCCGGAACTTCAAAAAATACACCGGCATGACACCGATGCAGTTTATCGTATCACTGCGCGTCAACAATGCGCAGATTCTTCTGGAACAGACCAATTATTCCATCTATGAGATTGCGAAGATCGTCGGCTACGATGACCAGCTCTATTTCAGCCGGCTGTTTCGCAAACAAAAAGGGGTCTCTCCTTCCCAATACAGAAAGAGACAACCCCTTGCATAATTTCTGATTATAGTTTCTTCAGAAAATGTTCCCGATTCGGGTATTCCATCCTGAATGCCCGCTTCGCGGCCTCCTGCAGCAATGCAAATTCCTTCTCCATATGCAGCATGTGCGGCGCATTAAACGCAATCGCGCTGATTTGTTCTGCGATTTTCTTCGCCACACCCTCATCGGATAACTGCCCCATACCAAAAACAATCGATGTAAAGCCTCTGCCGTTTCTGCTTACATCAATAAACTTCCGGAATGCATGCGTCATCTCAGACAGCAGGATTTCCTGTTCGGCTTCCGGCCGTTTGTCTGCATCAAACAGGCACAATCCGGAGACTGTCTCAACTGCCTGCTTACGCTTCTGTCCACCGATATCATTTGCCCCACTCTCCGCAATGTATTTGAGCTGCATCAGATACCCGACAAATGCATCCGTCTTCGGTTTGCGCTTTCCGTAACGTGCCACCCAGAGTTTCTTTATAAATGCTGCATCCACTTCTTCCGGATTTCCTGCGGAATGATTTACCATTTCACTTGCATTCACAGTTTTATCTGCATTCGTATTCAATATGTCCAGACGCTTCTCCGCATCCATCTCATTATAAAATTGCTCTAACCATGTCTCCTGCATATCCATTCTCCGTTTCCTTTATACTGCCAATCAGCATCTGCATCTATTTATCCAAGCATCCATTCATCCGCGCATCCATTCATCCATGCGTTCATCTGTACATTCATTTTCTGCATAATTCCGGTTGCAGCCTTCCTTACTTTTCAAGAAAGGTATCTACATTGTTCCCATCTACCTTACGATACTGTGACATATAATAGATGTCATCCTCCAGACCATACCCTTCGATATCGCTTCCCTGAAACAATGCGACCGTCAAAAGTGCAATCATCCTCGCCTGATCCTCTTTGTCGTTATAAACCGTTCCCTGCATCGTACCGGATTCGATTGCTTCCAACGCATCGGTCAGACCATCGATGCCAAAGATAATCGGTCGTTCCTCTTCCTTATATCCGGCGTTTTTGTACGCCTCTACAGCACCAAGTGCCATCTCATCGTTGTTCGATAAAATCAGCTCAATCTCGGAACCATACTGTTCAATCAACTGACTCATCCGGTTTTCCGCCTGTGCACGATTCCAGTCTGCAAACTGATAACTGAGTTTTTCAAGTTCTATTTCATTCTCAATCATCGTCTTAACCGAAAGGTCTGTCCGGCTGATAGCATCCTGATGTCCGGCTTCCCCTTCTAAAAGCACATATTGGATCTTCCCATCGCCATTCTTATCGACCTCCGGGTGATTCCTGATATACTCCGCCGCAATCTCCCCCTGCATCTCACCGGACTGTGCTGCATCACATCCTACATAGAAAAGCTTATCCCACTGAAGGAGATCCTCCTGCACCGGTTCACGGTTAAAGAAAATAACCGGAATATCATTCTGCCGGGCCATCCGTACAATATTCGACGGTGCTGTCCGGTCAACCAGATTCACGCATAAAACATCACATCCGGCATCAATCATTTCCTCAACGATCTCATCCTGCTCCTGTTGATCATTGTCACCGCTTCTTACAGATACGATTACCTTCATCGTATTGCTCTCTTTTGCTTTCAGATTACTTTTTATTATATCTGTCATTGCATTGATAAACGGGTCGTCCGGTGTATATGTCACGACACCGACACGCAACGTATGATCGGTTTTTGTGTCCTGATTTCCGCATCCTGTCAGTGAAATCAAAAATGCCAACACACACAACCATGCTATAATATTCTTCTTTACGTCTCTTCTACTCATACGAATACAAAAACCTCTCTATCTCATCCGAGAACAAATCTTCCTTATGGATAACCTTCACTTCTTTCTCATGGCTTTTTACCGAATAAAACGCCTTGGTCAGCTTATGCGAAATCTCCAGAACACTCTCATAGCCAATCCCATATCCATCGGGAATAACCAGACATTGCACGTATCCCCCATCCAGTAAGGATATGGATTTCATACTTGTTCCGACACCATAGATTTTTGCGCCGTTATACTCACCGTTTTGGGACATTTCTCCCAGAGTATCTAATGCACCGGTATCCATGACAACCATATAATCAACCGATTTTTTTGCATCCACAACCGCACAGATATCGGCATCGTTCTCATCATTGTATTCCCATGCTATCTCGCAGTCATACCCGGAAATTGCATCCTTCAATCCCTGAATGCGATTGACACTTGCCTCTGTCTCGGCACGTCCGGCAATAACACCGATTGTTTTTCCGCTTAATTGCGCTCCATCCTTTCGGATAAGTTGTGTTCCGAGTGTATAACCAATCTCGTAATTATCCGGTTTCACCGTCGCATACCCGCTTGTATCTTCCGGGTTGCTCATATATGCATCCTCCGTGATCAGCACAAATGGTTTCTGTTCTCCAAGCCAATCCAGCATCTCCTTTGTATCTGCCCCCGGTGCCGGACACAGGATAAATGCATCCACATCATTCTCAAGCTGTTCCGCAATCAACTCCCGCTCGTCCTGTGCGCTTACTATATCATCCGTATTGCAGATAATCAGATGCAGGTTATTGTTTTTCGCAGATTGCTTTAATCCATTGATCACACCCTCCCATCGAGTGTCACCGGAATTCTGCAGGATAACCGCTACACGCTTTTGAGCGACATCCTCCTGGAAGATTTTATGTATGAAGAAGGCTGCAAGAGCAATCAGAATAAGCTCTGCAATGAGGAAAGTTAATTTATCTCGTTTCATCTGTAGCCCTCCCATTTCTATAGCTTTGCGTCTCGAGCTGCTGCCGGTTCTCCTCCGTAAACGGAATTGCCGGAATGTGTATCACAATCTTCGTTCCTTCATCAGCCTCACTGTAAACCTGAAGGCCATATTCGTTTCCAAACATCAACTGAATCCGGTTGTGCACATTGATAAGTCCTACACCGGAACCATGCTTTGGCACTTTATTGTTATCCTTGAGGATATTTTCAACCGTCTCCTCACTCATGCCCATACCATTATCTTCGACAGAGAGATAGATATCATCTCCCTTTTTCTCGCCGCGTACCGTAATCATACCGCCGTCATCCTCATCCATATTCCCAACACCGTAATAGATTGCATTTTCCAGAATCGGCTGTACGATGAGCTTGACCGTACAGTAATCATTGACTTTCTCATCAATATCAAATTCCACTCGAAACCGTTCTTTATAGCGCACAAGCTGGATATTCATATAACTTCGGCTGTGCTGCAGTTCATCCGCAATCCGGATTACGGTTCTGCCCTTCGACAGACTGATTCGAAGCAGTCTGGCAAGCTCCGAAATCATGAGAACCGCTTCTTTATTCTTCTGTGCCTCAACCATCCATGTAATCGACTCGAGCGTATTATATAGGAAATGCGGATTAATCTGACTTTGCAGTGCATCCATCTCACTCTTTCTGCGTTCAGTCTGTTCCCGGATAATCTCCTGCATCAAATTCTCTATCTGTTCATAGGACTTCTTGACCGAATATCCGAGATGCCTTATTTCCGAAGAACCACCAATATAGATATCCGTATCCCCACCTGTCTCATATGCCTTGACTGACTCATTCAGCCGCAGGATCGGACGTGAGATCTTTCTTGATATGATCCGGTTTACTTCGAGCAGCATCATCATCAAAATCAGGATAGCTGTGATAATATAATACCGGAACCGGTTGATATTTGCTGTCTGTACTCGCTCCGGAATCACACCGACCAGCTTCCAGCCGGTATATGCCACACTACTCACAACAACATTTCCCGGTCTTCCATTTAAGGAAAGCTCATACGTTCCGTCTTCTAATTGCGATGTTTTCTCACAGTTTTCCGAAAAATATCCACGGTCGATGTCTGCACGTCTTGGATGATAAATCATCTGCCCATCCCGGCTGCAAAGGTAATAATAAATACCGTTTGAAGACTCATTAATCCGCTTCATCGTATTTGATATCACAGAATATTTCATATCTACCAGCAATACACCACTACGAGGTTTTTCTCCATCGTTAATATCCACGGAACGGCTAAGGGAAATGACCCAGTAATACCGGTATGTGCCATCCTCAAACAGATTCTGGATATGCGGCAGGGAGAAATGCACATTTTCAATATCCTCCTCTGCATTTGTATACCAGTCCTGTTCGGATGCCTTTACGCCTTTCTTGCGTTCTGAAACCGGCTCTGCCACAAGCTGTGCACCATCGCTGTCATACAGCGCCATGCTTTGAACCTTGTCTGTGTTGATTTCATAAAGCAGGCTGAACTGGCGGTTAAAATCATCACTGGAGATATCATTTTCCTGAATGATATTGTAATTCACTGCATTCATTATCTGACGGACATTCAACAACTCCGCATCCAGCTTATCCACCGTACTTTCGACCATGCTCTCTGCGTTCGACACAGCCGTCTGTTTCATCGCCATTTTAAAACGATTATACAAAAGCAGGCCAATTGTAATTGTCGTAATCAACGTAAGTGCAGTAAGAACCGCCATAATGATTGACTGTATATCCAGTCCGATAAATTTCCTATGATGCGTCCAGCCCTGCTTTTTCATCCACCTTTGAAGCCAGCTTTCCTTCTTTTGCAATTTTCCCATCTCTCTTGTTTTCAATCCATTTCCCCTATTATTTTCTTACTGATTCGTATGCTGCGCCCGATACTTCGACGGTGACACGCCAAATCGTTTCTTGAATACATAACTGAAATAATTCGCATCCAGATATCCCACTCTCTCAGCAATCTGATAGCTTTTCTCATTTGTTTCCAGTATCAGTGTTGCCGCATGATCCATCCGGTAATCCGTCAGATACGTAATAAACGCTTTTCCTGTCTCCTTCTTGAACACCGACGAAAAATACGAATTCGATACCCCAAGCACAGAACAGATCGTGTCCAATGACAAATCCGGCTCCATATAACGCTCACGTACAAGATTCTGTGCATCTGTCACAAGCCGTCTCGATGTACTGTTTCGAGCATTTTTCAACTGTTCCCCAAGCTCTACAGAAACTTCCTGCATCCATGCCGTAAGTGTACTCTCATCCATCTGCGGAATCGTCTCGTAAGGATTCTGGATTCCATGCAGATAATCATTAAAATCAAGGAAATTATTTGCACAAAACCTGTAAAATGCTCCCACCATCTCCATGATTGCAAGATTATACTGACTGACCGTCTGTGCATTGCTGTGCAGCTTTTCTATTTCATTTACAACGACCTTCTCAATCTCTTCCTTTAACCCTAAATGAATAGCTTTGAACAAATCATGCATTCTTGTATCTTCCGGCTGCAAGGTTGTTTCCTGTTCCTTCGGTGCAAGCTCGGCAATATTGATCGCACGTTTCGTTCCATACAGTACCCTGTATGATACTGCCTCTCTGGCACCATCGTAAGACGTTTTAATATTTGCCATATTGTCACATACACGACCGATACCTGCCGTAACCACAGCCCCCATCACACGATACGCCCATTTGCAGAAGCGGTCACACGAATCCGTAAACTGCACAATCGCGTCCTCCGATGAAAGCTCTATCAGCATCAGTGTATTTCCAAGATAAGAGAATACCCGGCTCTTCCACTCTGTCGCAAGCCGTTCCTTGATCTCATGTTCAACAGACATCGCAAGCAGCAGCGGATTCATGCCGTCCGGCACATGATGTTCCGATGTGTGGAAAACTGCGCATCCATAATACGGTCCTTTCATATCGATCTGGTACGCGGTGAAAAATTTCCCACAGTTTTCTTCTGTTACCCGTCCCTCAATGAGAGATACAAAGAAGTTATTCTGCAGCACCGGAAGTGCTTCATTGAAATAATTCTCCAGACGTGTTACATTCAGTTTTTCTTCCCGTTCCCGGTCCAGTGTGTCCTTCAGTCGTTTCAGGCAATCAGACAGTTCCGTTGCATTTATCGGTTTCAGCATATATTCCTCAACCTCCAGATGCACAGCTTCCTTTGCATATTCAAACTCATCAAACCCTGTAAATATAATGATGTGAATGTTCTGGTAGTCCCGGTTTAAACGACGGGACAACTCCAACCCGTCCATATATGGCATCTTGATATCTGTAATCACGACATCCGGTTGAAGCTTCTCAACCAGTTCAAGTGCTTTCACTCCATTAGTTGCGTTACCAACGACGGTAAATCCAAGGTCACCCCATTGTATGCGCTGTTCAATTACTTCAATGACTTCTGCTTCGTCATCCACCAGAAGCACTTTATATTTTTCCATGTAGCACCCCACTTGTTATCAGTTCTTTGTTGTTTTATTGTCCTTATTATACCAAAGTTATCACTATAAAGATACCTAAATATCTGGCTGGTTGCTTCCTTCTATTGCCTAATTGGGGAGTTTCCTTCTATTTCAAGAATTTACTCCAACCAGCTTGCTTCCTGCTCCAATTCATATATACAATATATAGGAAAAGTCACCCAGCCATGCCTTGTGCACTTGACCGGGTGACTTCTCCAATTTACAACTTTATTTGATTCCTTTGATTACTTCTTCTGAACATACTTCAGACAGTCAAGTGTTACAGCTGCAAGGATGATAATACCTTCGAAGATAAACTGAAGGTTTGTATCAATACCGAGGATTGTCAGAGAGTATGTAAGGGATGTGAAGATCAGTACACCAGTTACAACACCGGAGATCTTACCGATACCACCTGTGAAGGATACACCACCTACTACGCAGGCTGCAATTGCATCCATATCCCAGCCTTGTCCATATGCGGCACTACCGGATCCAACCATACGGTTACACTCAAGCCATGAACCGAATCCATAAAGGATACCTGCTAAGATGAATGCTCCCATTGTTACCTTGAATACGGAAATACCAGATACTGAAGCTGCTTCCGGATTACCACCAACTGCGTAAAGGTTCTTACCGAATGTTGTCTTGTTCCAGATGAACCATACAACGATGATTGCTACAACTGCCCAGATAATGATGGTTGGGAATCCACCAATATTCGGAATAAACATGTTCGGAATGCTTGACTCAATTGCACCGAAGGATACACCCTTTGTTGCGTATGTTACAAGTCCGAAGATGATCAGCATGTTCGCCATGGTTGAAATGAATGGATGCATCTTATACTTCGCCATGAAGAAACCGGCAATACTTGCAAATACGGTTGTAAGTATGATACATGCAACAAGTGCAATAATGGCTCTGCCCGCTACCGGAATACCTGTAAAATCAAAGATATGTCCGAATACGCCACCGGTATTTACACCACTATGCATGATGATAGTTGCGGTTACCATACCCATACCTACCATACGACCGATGGAAAGGTCGGTACCTGTTAACAGAATCAGACCGGCAACACCAAGGGCTAAGAACATACGCGGGGAAGCCTGCTGTAAAATATTTAAGATATTTGTCAGTGTCAAAAGCTGTGTATGCTTTACAATCGGTGTGATGATACACAACGCAATAAAGATAAGTAAAATTACAATGTACAGACCATTCTTATACAAAAACTGTGTTGTATTGAATGTGTACTTGTAGTTTTCTACCTTCTGTGACTGCTTCTGTCCAAATGTATATTTCGACATACGAAGCAGATCGATCAAATGAAACTTATGTGCAAATGCATCGTGCTTTCTATCCTTGATTTCCTGCAATTTAGACTCATGTGTCATCTGTGCATCGAACAGGCGGTTACGATATACATACTTCTCATCCTTGATTTCCTCAGAATCAGAAAGCTTTGCCAAAGCCTGCTCGTGCTCGGTTCTAATCGTTGCCACAATCTTATCATAAGAGGCATTCTCTGCTGCCTTCTCTGCCTCACAGCTTGCAACTACCTTCTCGTAGTAGTCACTCTTGTAATGCTTGGAGAGATAACCTTCTGCATCGGAAACAAGCTTTGAAACCTTGTCCTTATTTGCAGATTCTACGGATTTTGCTTTCTCTAAGTCCGCCTTATCCTTCGCAATAATCTTTGCTCTCTCTTCCTTTGTTAAATTCTTGTCTTCCTTCGCAATTGCGATATGGTTCTTTAAGCTTCGAACCTTGTCAGATCCATCTACACGAAGTGCATCGATCTGCTTCTGTATTTTTCCTACATATTCATCAATCGGCTTCAAAAGCGCTGCTTCTGCTTCTGCCGAAAGGATCATACTTTTATCTGCCATCGCCAAAACTCCTCTCTATTACAAATATTTCGCACTAAGCTTTAATAATTCTTCCTGATTTGTCTCCTTCGTATTGACAACACCTGCCAGATGTCCGTTCGACATAACGCCAATACGGTTTGTGATTCCAAGAATCTCCGGCATCTCAGAAGAAACAACAATAATTGTCTTACCCTGCTTTGCCATGTTAATGATCAACTCGTAAATCTCATATTTTGCTCCAACATCAATACCTCTTGTCGGATCATCCATCATAAAGATGTTCGGAGACCGCTCCAACCATTTACCGAAGATTACCTTCTGCTGATTACCACCAGACAGATTTGCAATCATATCATCCGGTCCCATACATTTCGTATGCATGATCTTGATTTCCTCTGCGGTTGCCCGCACCATGTCATCATGTGAGAGTGCAAGTCCACTCTTATAATGGTTCATATTTGCAATGGTTGTGTTAAATGTAATATCCGCTTTTAAGAACAGACCATTTGCCTTACGTTCCTCTGTAATGAGGGCAAATCCATGATTCATCGCATCCTTCGGAGATGCAAAATTCATCATCTTACCATCATAGATAACGTTTCCGGCTGCTCTTGTACGCATACCAAATATCGTCTCAAGAAGTTCTGTACGACCTGCACCGACCAATCCATACAAACCAAATATCTCGCCTTTTTTCACATCGAAGGAGATATTCTGGAGCTTCGGTGCATATTTTGTTGAAAGGTTCTGCACGGAGAGAATCGTCTCTCCCGGTGTATTATCAACCGGCGGGAATCTGTTATCCAGAGAACGGCCTACCATAGCTGATATGAGTTCGTTCATGTTTGTATCTTTGCTGTCCTTCGTCATTACGAGGCTGCCATCCCGCAATACGGAAATCTGGTCGCAGATCTCGAAGATCTCGTCCATCTTATGGGAGATATAAATCAGGGAGATTCCCTGGTCTTTAAGCTGACGCATCATCTTGAAGAGCTTTGCTACTTCCGGTGCGGTCAGGGATGAAGTCGGCTCATCAAGTACAATTACTTTTGAATTGTACGAAATTGCCTTCGCAATCTCACACATCTGACGCTTTGATACAGACATCTTCTTCATCGGCTGCGTAAGGTTCACTGTGATTCCAAGCTTTCTGAACAGATCAGATGCTTCTTTTTTCATTCTGCCCTCATCGACAACGCCAAGCGAATTCTTTGGGTATCGACCGAGGAACAAATTATCAATTACATTTCTTTCCAGACACTGATTTAATTCCTGATGTACCATTGCAACTCCGTTTTCGAGTGCATCCTTTGGTCCAGAGAAATTAACTTCCTTGCCATCTAATACGATTGTTCCTTCGTCCTTCTGATAGGTTCCGAAGAGACATTTCATCATTGTCGATTTTCCGGCACCATTCTCACCCATAAGTCCCATGATGGATCCTGGCTTCACATTCAAATCAATGTGGTTAAGAACCTTGTTTCTTCCGAATGATTTACTCATGCCATGAATCGATAAGATGTATTTATTCTTATCATCTGCCATATCTCTACTTCCCTTTCTTAAAAAGAAGGGTATCAATTTTAGGTGACACCCTTCTTTGGTTAAATCATTTTACCGTTCAATCAGTTCTATTACTTGTTAAGAATTGATGTGTAAGATGCTGCGTTGTCTGTCTTAACCATGTTGATTGCAAATGCATCGTACTCACCAGGGTTACCAAGACGGTTTGTGATGTTAGACTCTGTCTGACCATCACCACCGATGTAATCAACCTTCAGGTTCAGAAGATCATCGTAGTTCTGAAGAAGTGGCTGGTATGTTGAGCTTAAGAAGTTATCAGAAGCGTTGTAGATATCAAGCCATACCTTCTTCTCAGGGCTCTTGCTAGCATCGAGCTGCTTAGAAACCTTGTCATAAACCTTTGTTGAATCTGTGAAATCCTGGTAGTTATCTGCTGTTACTGCAATGTTCAAAGCGTAGTAAGATCTCTCTTCTGCTGAGTATCTGTAATCAACACCCTCATCAAGCTTGTTACCAGCTTCATCTGCTGTACCGATACCTGTGTCTACATCTACACCGTCAAGTGCGTTACGAAGAACACGGAGTGTAAGGTAAGCCTGAACGTCTGCATGCTGTGAAATTGTTCCGCCGTAGCCTTCTGCGATAGCTGCTACTGCATCGCTGTTTGCATCGTATCCAAATGTAGGAACCTTGTTGTCCTTTGCCCAAGCGTTGAACATTGACATTCCCATACCATCGTTGTTAGAAACAACTACATCGATCTGATCACCGAAAGAAGCTGTCCATGTTCCGATTGCGTTACCTGCTGTTGCTGCATCCCATGTAGCACCTGCAGAGTTCTTCATCTCCTGTGAAGCAAGCTCACGGATTGTGTATTTCTTTCCATCTACTTCCAGTGTTGCATCCTGTACAACCTTTGCAGATCCATCTACGTTTGTACCGGCTGGTGATGAATCAACTGCGCCGTTTGCATCAACGGCTGTTCCAAGTGCGGAACGAACACCTCTTGTACGTGCGATGGAATCGTTATGTCCGATATCGCCGATAGCAAGTACATATCCAATTACGCCATCACCGTTACGGTCGATGGTTGCTGCATTCTTCTTGATGTAGTCAAGTACCATCTCACCCTGAAGCTCAGCACCCTGATTTGCATCGAAACCTACATAGTAAGTATCTTTGTTAAAGTTAAGGGCTGTTTTGTCAAGCTCTCCTGTTGATGAGTTGGATGGCTGACGGTTGTACCATACAAGCGGCTTATCCTTGTTTGCAACTCCGCTTGATGAAGAACCACCACCTGATGATCCACATCCTACCATTGACAGTGCCATTGTTGCTGCTGCGATTACAGCTAAGATTTTTTTCTTCTTCATACTCTTTCCTCCTATGAATGAAATACTTGTTGAAATGTTCCTTCGTACTTTTTGTTCATTTTGTACATTTTTTTTGAATCATTCCCTGTCTCATTGACTAAATTTATTATATTTAGAATAAGGTCCGGAAAGAATAGAATATTTTTGGATATATTAGCAATTTTTTTTGATTATATGAAATTTTTATATGAATTTTGACGAATCAAAATTTATTAGCATAAAAAACACCGTCTGTTTTCACAAACAAACGGCATTTATATACTTTATTATTATCAAATTGTCATATGACGTTGTAGCTTGCTTCAGCTTATCGTTGGAACCCTATACTGCTAACCGGCTGAACTCTTCGAGATTCCATACCTTCGTCACAATATCCGAATAAAATTCCGGCTCATGGCAGACTAAAAGTACGGAACCATGATATTCCTTCAAAGCCCTCTTTAACTCATCCTTCGCTTCCACGTCCAGATGGTTTGTCGGCTCATCTAAGATCAACAGGTTTGACTCCCGGTTGATAAGCTTACACAGACGCACCTTTGCCTGTTCTCCACCACTCAAGACACGCACCTTGCTCTCGATGTGCTTCGTTGTAAGACCACATTTTGCCAATGCGGATCGTACCTCATACTGCGAATATCCCGGAAATTCCTGCCAGATCTCCTCCAGACAGGTATTGTCCGTGCCTGCCATCTCCTGTTCGAAATATCCCTTGTACAGATAGTCGCCCAGTTCCACCTTCCCGGATAATGCCGGTACGATCCCGAGCAGACTTTTTAGCAATGTACTTTTACCGATTCCATTTGTTCCGATAATCGCAATCTTCTCGCCGCGCTCCATCCGCAGATTGATTGGCTTGGAAAGTGGTGCATTCTTATCATATCCGATGATGAGATCCTCCGTCTCAAAGAGCATCTTGCCCGGTGTCCGGGCTTCCTTGAAATAAAACTCCGGCTTTGGTTTCTCCTTGGCAAGCTCGATCACGTCCATCTTATCAAGCTTCTTCTGTCTCGACATCGCCATATTTCTTGTGGCAACGCGTGCTTTGTTTCTTGCCACGAAATCCTTCAGCTCATTGATCTCCTGCTGCTGTTTGCGGTAGGCAGCCTCCTGCTGTGCCTTCTTTGCCTCGTAAACTTCTAAGAACTTATCGTAGTTTCCGACGTAGCGGTTCAGCTCCTGATTCTCCATATGATAGATGATATTCACGACATCATTCAAGAACGGAATATCATGACTGATCAGGATAAATGCATTCTCATATTCCTGCAGATACCGCTTCAACCATTCTATATGCTCCGCATCGAGATAGTTCGTCGGCTCATCCAGAAGCAGGATTTCCGGCTTCTCCAAAAGCAGCTTCGCAAGCAGTACCTTCGTACGCTGTCCGCCACTTAAATCCGTCACATCATGGTCAAGCCCAAGCTCCAGAAGTCCGAGTGCCCGCGCCACCTGTTCGACCTTCGCATCAATCATATAGAAATCGTGGTTCGTCAGCATATCCTGCAGCGTACCAACCTCTTCCATCATCTCTGCGATTTCGTCATCCGTCGCATCCGCCATACTCTCATAGATCTCATTGATATTCTGCTCCATATCAAACAGATACGAAAATGCAGACTTCAGGACATCCTCGATCGTCATGCCCTTCTCCAGCACGGCATGCTGATCTAAGTATCCGACACGCACATGCTTGTTCCATTCCACCTTGCCTTCGTCTGGTGTGAGCGTCCCCGTCACGATATTCATGAAGGTACTTTTGCCCTCGCCATTCGCACCGACCAGACCGATATGCTCCCCCGCAAGCAGACGGAACGATACATTATTAAAGATTGCACGGTCACCAAAACCGTGCGTTAAATTCTCAACATTTAAAATCATCTGTCTTTCCTTTCAGGCAATTGCGAAACGTATATACGTTCAACATATATTTCGATATTGATTCATTCTATATACAATGTATTGAAGTTAAGAAGTTCTAAATGTTCTAATTCACAAATCATATTATACGCCACCGCCGCACGGGAATTGCCCCCTCGCTTCGCTCGGCGGCAGATTGTCGGGCGCATCCTAAATATGAATCTGCGATTCATATGCGCCCTCCGCTCGCCATCCATGGCTCAGTGGCGGTTTGTTTGAACATCGTGTTCAAACATTGCTATTTTACTTACAGAACATCAAGTACTTCTACGTTTCAAACATATTTATATTATCAGAATGTGGCACTTCCATATATATATACAATTCACAATACGTTTTGCAAGTTTCTCCTCTATTTTTTATTGAACCATTCGTTTTACTTTGATGCCAGATGTAAAAGTCCAGCCAAATTATTTATTTCCCCTGTTTCCTGCCTTCTTTGTCTGCTTTGTTTACACCGAGCAGACCCTTGATGATGAATCCGACACCGACGCCGATCGTGCCGAGGATCAGTGCCAGCTCCAGACCGGTCATATAACGCATGGATACGTTCAGTGAAATAACAAGGCATACAAAAAATGCAATGCACAATCCGATCAGCGAAAGTCCGGTCAGCATGTTCGGCTTCACGATAAATGTGATAAATGCCACAACGATGAGTACAATCAGAATACCTCCAACATTCACGCGTCCCATCCGGTAGAATAGCGTGAAGCTGCTCACAACGACGTTCTGCAAGAAGATAATCACTCCGATAATTGTAAGTACGATTCCCAATAAAAACTGCAATAATTCTTTCATTCGTTCCTCCCTGTTTTCCTCTTAGAAAATAATTACATACTTATTTTTGATTCTATCATACTTCAAACAAACTGTATACAGAAAAAACTGCTGCCAATGCTTGCATAACTTAACATTGACAACAGTTTTATTCTATCTTTATCAACAACCTTTATATCCTATCCATGCAGGCGCACCGCTGCCGCAATCCTTCCGACAATCCACGTGACTGCCGCCGCAATCAGGAATATCAAAACAAAGCCATTCACCTTTTCTTTCCAGCGCATCGCCACGATAATTGTATCTCCGATTACGGCAATAGCAACCGGAATTACATAGAACAGATTGACTGCATTTCCTATCATCACTTTGTACATCAAGACTGCAAACGCGGCAACAAGTGCAAGTGAAACAACCGCTTCTATCACATGAAAGAGGATGGCTTTCTCAATATCCGAATGATACATGACCGGAATTGCCATGGAAAATAATATCAGATAAATCAAAGACATCCATAACAATACACTGTCTTCCGCCTGTGCGTTTACGCACGCCGTCTTGATAACCAAAGCTGCAATCAGCATTCCGTAAGATGCAAACTGGATTCCCGGAACCGTATATTCTGTATGTACCATGCCGGACACAAGAATGACTCCCGCGGTTATGGAAAGCATTCGGTAATCAATGGAATTATAAACATTCATATCTATTGTAAATAACGATTTCAGGAACGATGTATTCCCCACTGCCAATAAAACAAGAAATGCAGCAAGCGATAAGAACACAGCCAGATACACATAACTATTGAAGCCGCTCCCGAACAGTTTCACATCTTTATCTCTTATAGAACGCACGATGCTCTGTACGCGTTCCGCAAATAAAATAATGAAATATAACATAATCAGCCAGTTCATAACAACCGCGGACACTCCAACCCGTAAATCCATGACGATTCCTCCTTCTATAACTCCAGCGATGCAAGAATCTCTTTCAATGCATCTGCCGATTCCTTTAATTTCAGAGCCTCTTCGCCGCTTAACTTGATTGGAATATCTGTCTCCACGCCATCTGCACCGACAATCGCCGGCATACTCAGAACCACATCATCGATACCATACGCACCATGTATCATGTGTGAGACTGACAGGATCGATTTCTCATCCCGCATGATCACCTCGCAGATTCTCCTTACAGACATCGCGATTCCATAATACGTTGCATGCTTCCGGTTAATGATTTCATATGCACTGTTCTTGACTGCATCTGCAATCTCCCGCGTATTTTCCTTATGCTGGTAATGTCCACGCATCTCGCACATCTCGCTTAACTCCACACCGGAGACATTCGCAGACGACCACGCAACGACTTCGCTGTCGCCATGTTCGCCCACGATAAATGCATGCACGCTCCGGCTATCCACAGACAGATGTTCACCCAGCTTGTATTTCAGTCTGGCACTGTCTAACACTGTGCCGGAACCGATCACCCGCTGCTCCGGAAGTCCGGACAACTTGATTGCCACCTGTGTCAGAATATCCACCGGATTCGCTACCACAAGCAGGATTCCATTGAACTTCCGCTTTGCAATCTCCGGGATGATGGACTTGAAAATAGCTACATTCTTGTTCACAAGATCCAGTCTTGTCTCCCCCGGTTTCTGTCCGGCTCCCGCGGAGATAATCACGATTGCCGCATCCGCAACATCGTCATAATCTCCTGCATAGATCCGCATCGGTGAAGCAAATGGGATTCCATGGCTGATATCCATTGCCTCTCCCTCTGCTTTGTTTCTGTCTGCATCAATCAATACAATCTCTGTGAATAACCCACTCTGCATCAAAGCAAAGACGGATGCCGATCCCACAAATCCACAGCCGATCATAACCGCTTTTTTTGCATTCACTTTATTATTTCCCATAATTGGTTCCCCCTTTGTTTTAATTTCTAATAATAGTAATTATTACTATTTTAGTATAAACATATTTCCACCTTTTGTCAATTTGTATTTATAAAAAAACACGCAGATTGCTAAACCTGCATGTTTTACTGATTTACATGTATTGCCAATAACATTAGATCCTGTTTTATACCGTTGCAAACCCCATTGTTTTGCGCTCTTTCTTCATACCGATCATCTCAAAATCATCTGCAAGCAATGTCATTGCTTCCTCCTTTGAAATCTCCTTGTCATTGTCTGCACCTCCGTACAGACGATTTGCCTGACGCATAATCGCATGCTCCAGCAGATTCCTTACAAATCGTCCATTTCCAAACTCTGCTTCCTTGGAGGCAGTCTCGAAAATCGAACGACATTTTCTCTCTGCCGCCTGTCCCTCTAAGCGAAATTGTCTTTGCTCCAGCATCCGCTTCATTATATCCAGAAGTTCATCAGTATTGTAATCCGGGAAATTCATATAAAACGCAATCCGGCTGCGCAGTCCCTCATTTTTATCCAGAAACTGTTTCATCTTCTCTGGATACCCGGCAAATATCACAACAACATCATCGCGGAAATTCTCCATCATCTGTACAATCGTATTGATTGCCTCTGCGCCATACGTGTTTCCATCTTCCACAAGTGCATATGCTTCGTCAATAAAGAGAACCCCGCCACGTGCAGATCTGAATTTTTCCTCCACATTTTTCGCCGTCCAGCCAACATATTTTCCAACCAGATCCTGACGTCCACACTCTACCAGTTGTCCCCGTTTTATAACTTCCTCGTTTTTCAAGATCTGTGCAAGCAATCGACCTACCGTCGTTTTAGCCGTTCCCGGATTCCCTGAAAAAAGCATATGCATCGTAAAATTTTCATCGACAATTCCAAACCGCTTCCGCATCCTTTTCAGCCTTGCCGCAGCACAGAGTTCATCAACCACCGTCTTTACCTCAGTAAGTCCGATCATCTTCTGCAGCTCCTCGTACGGTGTTCTGGGTTTATTCTTCACCGCAAGCCGTACAACATCCTGCTCCTTATACGCCTTATACACATGCGTTTTCAGTCCTTTCCCATACCAATGATTATACGCCTGATAAATATCCGATGCCGTATATTCAACCTTATCTTTAGGCAAAAAAACATCCAGATCCGATGTTGAATAATCTTTATACACCGTCTTACCAGCCAGCCTTTTCAAATATGCCTTCGCATCTTCCAGATTTCCATGTCCTTCATCAATGCTGACCACATCTGCATTTTTAAGCATCATTGCCACGGCATCGTCTGCAATATTTCTCTGCGACGAAACATCCACGAATATAAATAAGATATCATTTCCATAGGTCTCCATCTTCGAAGCAAACCGTTCCATCAAGCCTGAATATTCCTTTACCCGGCTGGTATCCTGATAAATAGACAGATACACAACCACCGTTCCGCCTTTCATGGCATTAAATAAAACGTCAAAACCTTCATCCCTGTATGCTGTTCCTGCAAGATCATACATACTACAAACTCTTCCACCGAGCAGTCGTTTATTTTTCACCAATGCGGAAACCAGAATCTTGATCATCTCCTGTGCCGCTTTCTTTTCTCCTGCCGTAACCAGATAATGCACGGGGTGTCCATAGAACTTCTTCTCATTTTCATCAGAATAGATTCTTTCCATTTCTTCCCGAAAATTATCCGATGCCATAATATCGGAAAGCTGCGCAAAGCTTAGCTCCTTATTGATATCTTCTCCTGTACAAATAGTCTCTTCTATCTTATACATAGCTCCCTCCGTGAGGAGGTAACGTTTCGCCCGAATATTCAATCCCAATCTGTCAACCAGATCTTCACCTTCACATCCAATCCATGTTCTGTCATTCGCATACTGTACTTCCCGCTGAAAGTCCTCAATCGTCAGTTCGGTTTTCTTCTTGAATTTTGTACCAGGAATGACACTTCCAATATAGTTCACACACGATGCAAGTTCTATTTTGTCTGCCTCACAGGCAACCACCACAGTCAACTGATTTCCTGTCATTCCACTGATGACTGCCCGCATTCGCCTGTCATTATTATAATGATTTTCAAATTTTGTATTCAATGATAACATCGTTCCTTGATACCGGCATCCCGACCGCATGCGATCCTGTTCTTCCCGTCGTATCTTCTCCACAAAGTCCTTTGGGCATTGAAATATCAACCTATACAACAACATGTCGCTCTCATCCTTTCCTTTTGTTTCTTCCGTTTGTGAAAGGATTATACCTTCAAAAAGCCGATTTATCATTAAACTTGTTGTTTTATTTGTTTTTGAAAAAAGAACACTCTTCCTCATTGCACTGTACACCATCCGAATTTCGAAGATTCAGATGAAATACATGACCACTTTCCGGATGTCCCGCGCCAAATGCCCGCGTCACATGCGCCACACCAATATCATTCATCCTCTTATCCAGTTCTATCGTGTGAAACCGCAGATCATCATTCTCACTGTACATCAGATATGTTTCCGGGAAATCTACATTCATATAAGCTAACTGCTCCATAAACAACCGGTACTGTTCTTTGGACACAACAAGTGAATTCTCTTTTCTGAGATACCAGTTTGAAATCGTATCATCCCGCTTTCCCATATCGTATGCACCACAATTCAAGCAGATTCTGACTGGTCGTTTATCATAGGTAAAATAATCCAGTTTCTTCCGATATTCCTGATTTGACGCAGCAATACAATACTGCGCAGTAAGCTGTGCTCCCGCCGAATCTCCCAACATGAAAAACCGATTCATATCCAGATCAAACACCCGCGCATAATCATCAATATATTTTACAAGATATGCCACATCCTCTATGGCAGACGGATATTTATTCTGCGGTGACAAACGATAATTAAAATTCACAACTACGAATCCGCTTTGTGCCAAATGACAGCAATAATGGCTATACAGTTCCTTATCTCCATAAAACCAACCACCACCATGCACACTGACGATCACCGGATATGCTTTATCCGAGGCTCCCATATAGGATGCCGGCACACAAAGATCAAACAGACTGTTCGATACATAGCTGTCGGAATCAATGTCCGACTCATCCCCGGATGATGCATACAACATCTCCCTTTGCTTATCCATCTTCCAGCTATCCAAAATCGCAGCAAACCGCTCTGCATCCAATTTCTTCTTATAATCTAAATTTTTGATCTGTACAACATTTTCCGGATATTCCAGATCTTTGTCGCGCAATCCGTCATTCACCATCCACGCATGGCGCATATTCACCCATGGCGGAAGTTCTTTGTTCTCTGTTCCTCGCTTCATAATCTCTGCTACATTTATCATAACTGCTCTCCTTTGGGGACGTTTCTTTTGTCTTGTGGATCGTCCCTCTGTCTCACTACATGTTATTAATTATTCTACCGCATTTGTGCTTACATGTCATTACAACAATTGTTATCTTTTCATAACGTCTCCACTAAACATATTGTGAGAAATTTAAAAAATATATATAATAAACCCAACATTTCGAGATCGAATCTTGTCTTTATTATGTAGAGACTTATCAAATATTATAAGAGGAGAGACAAAACTATGGATTCAAACTTGAGCTACTATATAGAGCTGGCCATGCAGGGCGATCCGTCTGCACTGGAAGAAATCTACAAACAGACTTACTGGACGGTCTATTACACCTGCTTCAGTTTTCTGAAAAATGAGCAGGACGCGGCGGATACCACGCAAGAGGTCTACGTGACTGTCATGAATTCCCTGTCCACACTGCAGGACAAGGATAAATTCCTGTACTGGTTAAACCGCATTGCGGTAAACAAATGCAAGAACATTCTGGCACGAAACAATCCAGTTACCGTGGATATGGATGCCGCAGAAAATGTCATCCCGGAAGAAAATGAGAACTTTCTGCCAGAGGACTACATCACGAATCAGGAAAAGCGCCAGCTTGTGATGAATATTATCCGTACATGCTTAAACGACGTACAGTTTCAGACAGTATTTCTGCATTACTTCAACGGATTTTCCGTATCTGAAATTGCAGAGATCATGGAATGTCCAGTCGGAACGGTTACATACCGTCTGAGCGTTGCGCGCGGCAAAATCAAGCAGGCAGTTACCCAGTACGAGAACATCAACAACGAGAAGCTGTACTCCGTTGGAGCCATCCCGCTTCTTGCCTGTCTGTTCTCAGAGGAGTTCCGGAGTCTGTACCACGTCTCTCCAACCCCTGCTAATATTTTCAATTCCGTCTCTACAAATACACTCGCAAAAGCAGTCGCAAAGAAAGGAGCGGACGGAATGTTAAAAACCGCAAAAGCAAAAATCATCGCCAGCGCCGCTGGCATCATAGTTGTAGGAGGAATTGCAGCCGCAATCATCACAGGCACACGAAACAAAGAGAAAGATCCAACCACCGCCGGCAGCATCACAACGGAAGGTACATTTACGACAGAAGCAGCAGACAGCACTGTGGAACCAGAGCACAAAGAGGATGAGGTCTCGACAGATGACAGCAGTCAGTCGGATGGTGCTCTTTCAGATGAAAATACATCTGCCAACACACAGAGTACGGAAGATGGTTTCTGTGGACTAAAAAATAGTTACAAGGATGATTATAAGGCTACATTTGGCGATATTATTTATGGAACAAATGACATTAATTCAGCGGAGCTTAAACTTGATGGCATTGAAACTTCTGTGAACGATATTTTATCCGCATGCATTGAAGATGGAAATCTAAAAGGTTATGATTCGTGGCTGGATTTATATATATCAGATAGAAAAGACATAGGAAGTGTAAATATTGCGGCAGGCGAAAAAGAGAAATCGGTAAAATTTTATAAAGAAGCCGGTGATTTTTCAGCTGCAATCACATTATATTTTGCAAATTATACTGACGGTGACCTTCCATTATCCGAATGCACATTAACGGGTGCCTATGTAACGGATGCAGTGGATTTAGTCTTTGATGACACAATTCGATTGGGTTCTAACATAGAAGATATGATTTCGCTGTATGGTACGGCATATAATGCAGGTGGATTATCCATGTCATATAAATGGGCAAATGACGAATGTGAATATGAAATTAATGCCTATGTAGATAATGATAATAAAATCACAAAATTTGAGTGGTATCGTTAACAAAATTGCATTTGTAAAACTGGGGACGCTTCTTCTGTCGCAAGGAGCGTCCCCTTGTCTTACTTCAGTTTTCTGAAAAATGAGCAGGACGCGGCGGATACCACGCAAGAGGTCTACGTGACTGTCATGAATTCCCTGTCCACACTGCAGGACAAGGATAAATTCCTGTACTGGTTAAACCGCATTGCGGTAAACAAATGCAAGAACATTCTGGCACGAAACAATCCAGTTACCGTGGATATGGATGCCGCAGAAAATGTCATCCCGGAAGAAAATGAGAACTTTCTGCCAGAGGACTACATCACGAATCAGGAAAAGCGCCAGCTTGTGATGAATATTATCCGTACATGCTTAAACGACGTACAGTTTCAGACAGTATTTCTGCATTACTTCAACGGATTTTCCGTATCTGAAATTGCAGAGATCATGGAATGTCCAGTCGGAACGGTTACATACCGTCTGAGCGTTGCGCGCGGCAAAATCAAGCAGGCAGTTACCCAGTACGAGAACATCAACAACGAGAAGCTGTACTCCGTTGGAGCCATCCCGCTTCTTGCCTGTCTGTTCTCAGAGGAGTTCCGGAGTCTGTACCACGTCTCTCCAACCCCTGCTAATATTTTCAATTCCGTCTCTACAAATACACTAATTAAAGGCGCAGCAAAGAAAGGAGCAGACGGAATGTTAAAAACCGCAAAAGCAAAAATTATCGCCAGTGCTGCTGGCATCGTAGTCGTAGGAGGGATTGCAGCCGCAATCATCTTAGGCAACCGTGACAAAGGAAAAGATACGACAACGGTCGCAAACATCACGACAGAAAGCACAATTACAACAGAAATGGGATCCGAACCATCGGATACCACAGCCATCGCTGACGACACATCCACTGAAGAAAATACCGGAGATGCAACCACTCCATCAGCGGATGCAAGAAATCTGGATATCAAATTAGAGGTCGTCGGAGAATTCTCGGACGGTCTTGCAGCAGTCAAAGAAAATCTCCACGGGAACTGGGGATTCATCGATGAACAGGGGAACCTCGTCATTGACTTCCAGTATGACTCCGTATATGATTTCCGCGAAGGACTTGCATGTGTTCAGAATCAGTATGGTTTTTGGGGCTATATCGACAAAACCGGAAATGTTGTCATCCCTTGTACATACGACCATGTAACCTACTTCTCCCCGTAGAATTGAGGGACGCTTCTTTATCACAAGGAGCGTCCCTCTGTCTTATTTAAGTACAAGTTGTCTTCCCAGCATCTTTTGATGGTGTTCCGCAATGATAGACTTATTGCAAAAAAGAGAGAACCCTTCCCAGTCCTCTCTTCCAAATTATCGTATTCAATCAGATTATGTGCCTGTAACCGAACCTCCGCACGCGGTTTCCCGCAGGTTTTCAAGCAGAACAATTAAAATATTAGATAAGTAAATTGTTTGTCAGACATCCCTTATTTATTATATCCATGAACCAAAAACATATAACCGATAACGAATAACTCATAAGCATTTACCTTGAACAATAACCATTCTATTTTTTATATACATGCACGTATATTGTCTGTCCTGCTTCGGAATCCTTCTTACAGATCTACATCAAACTGAACCGTCTGATTATGCATATCCAAAGCCATCTGCATATCCAGGATTTCCTTCGCGACCTGCTCATAGTCCTTCTTCACGGTATCGAGATCGTAGTTGATGTAGCGATACTCCGGCGACGTGCTTCTGGACAGATATCCTCCCTGCGATGCTCTTGACTTCGGAAGCTGTTTCCGCATGTAATCAAGAACTGCCTTACGTCTGTTCAACTGCGCCATCTTCACAAGGATCGTATCCACGCTCATTTCCGTGTCGCCAACCTGCACCTTCGCGGTTGCATTTGCGAGATTCAAAGCGTGCTTGATGACTGCCATCTTCGCATCAATCTCCGCAATCGTTGCAGCAACCGTAGCATAATCGTAATCCGGAATCACCGGCTCTTCGTCCACCGCGGCCACATACGTGCTTGATTCCGATTCCTTCTTCAGCCAATAATTCTTATCTTCTTCCAGACTGCGAAGCATCTTGTTCGCATAAGCGGATGTCATTTTCTGCATCGTTCATTCCTCCGTTTCATTCACTGCGTTTTCTTGTTATTTCATATTTGTAGTCTACCGCAGGAATCCGGAGTTGTCATTGAACGGGTAGTTCAATCACCCACAATACTCCGCGAGTGTCCGGTGAAATGCCTGATAATTCGAGTCGTTCTTCGGGCTGCAATATACTGCATATTCGATATTCTTAAATGCATATAAGTAATCCTTCAGCACACGCTTCGCGCATCTGCTACAATAGACGGATCCTCTTTTTTCTCTTAATCTCATACATAGACTGGTCCGCCATATTAAGATAATCCTGCAGACTTTTCTGCTTGTCCGGCGTATCTGCAGCCATGATACAGGTGCCTATACTTACCTGAATCCCCTCATCGTCAAAACGTTTATTCACACGATCAATTAATTTATCTGTTGTCTCGTCATCCTCAAGCGGATACAGAACAACGAATTCATCGCCTCCGAAACGGAACGCACCGCCTTTCCTGCTGCACGTATCCGACAGAATAGCGCCTATCTTCTTAAGGATCTCATCCCCCTTATCATGCCCTTGTTCATCATTAATTGTTTTGAAATTATCACAATCGAAAAATGCTACCACACAATCCTGATTTAATATACGGCAATTTCTCGAAATTGTTTCTGCCATCTCAAAATAAGCCATTCGATTATAGGTTCCCGTTAAAGCATCACGCTTATACAGAAAATCCAATTTACGATTTGCTTCAATATAACACCGTCTTTGATACATGTCCCAAATCACACGATTAAGCAGACTTTGAATATCATAAAAATATGGATTATCATATAAAAACTTTCCGTTTTTTAAAATACTGAATCCAATCGAACGATCCCGGTAATGAAATGGCGTGAACATCCATACATCGTTGTTTGGCTCGTTCTCTTTTCTTTCCCAATAAGAATCAAAGGTTTCATACTCCCCGGACTTTCCGGCATCATCGCTATACACAACCCGGAGTTTTCCACGTTCATATCCCCTGACCGGAAAATCACGTTCATCTCCAAGTGCTAAAAGACGTTCGTCCACAACCAGTGTTATTCCGTCACATTCAAGCTGCTTGAAATATTCTCCCGCTTCCCGGAAGATCTCTTCAAAATCACGCGCGCTCGAAAGTCTCGACTCCAATCCGACACGTTTTTCTTCAAATAACCGTCTGTTTTCATTTTCTATGATACTTCTTCTTGCGACTGCACGATAATCAACCGACATCAAAAAAGGACAACCGCAGCTTTCCGTATAAGAAATCTCCGGTTCAATATAGTGGCACTGTTCAACCGGTTTCCCCTTCCATATCTTATCGAAAATCTCCATGCAATGTTTGGCTAATATCTCACGCTTATGTGATACCGTCGTAATCTGAGGATTAAAACAGATTGCCTTATCCAGATTATCAAATCCCGTTACCGCAAAATCACGTGGAATCGAATAACCGTTTTTTTGTGCTTCATCGATTAACCCTGCTGCAATATTATCATTTGCGCAGATAAAAGCATCCGGCATCGATCGTCCTTGCGCCATATACTTACGAAAATATTCATTTCCGCTGTTCATATCAAATGTTCCGTACGAAACTGTATTGATGCTCTCATCCAGATTCCATTCCCGGATGCATTCTTGAAACGCCTCTACCCGTTTCTCATTTTCACTGCTGTTTCTCGGACCGCCTACAAAACAAAACGACTGACACGCATGCTCGTTTTTCAAATGCTCCATCATCTGACGAATCGCACGCTTGTTATCAATTCCGACATAATACAACTCTTCAACGGAACTTCCGAGACTGATTGCCGGCACACCGCTTTTCTTCACAAGTTCAATCAGGTGGTGACGTTGCACCGTGTCCTTCATGTTATTTATATCAATAATAATTCCATCATACCGGTTCAATTCAGGCAGATCAAAAATATTATATTCTCCCTGATTAAATACCAGATCGTCACTCCAATTACCCATGCAATTATAATGACAGATTTCTATCGGTTCCGAATGTTTTTCGTTAAATATATTTATTCCCTGAACCCACGCATATGTAATCAATCTCTTCCATCCATCTGCAAGTAACGCAATCTTCTTCATCAAAACACCCCATTTTATATAATAATCAAATTATGAAAAACGCCCCTGGTAACATAAAACCCGGGGCGCCTTCAAAAAATCGTCAGTTATAAATTAGTTACAGCGTTCATAACGAACCGTAATCGCTTTTATCTCCTTGGCAAAAGTCTTATTTAACGCTTTGCTGTCTACCCGCCATCTCCAATTGCTGCCAACCGAAGAAGGTGTATTCATTCTCGACTTGTTGTCTAAGCCAAGGTAATCCTGAATTGGAACAATACAGATTTTCGCATTGCTTCGCATGATTACGCCAATGAGCGGAATATACATTTTATCTGCCGGTGTATAGTAATCACACAGATAATCTCTCGCTTTTTTCCGGCCTTCGTCATCGATTTCCTGCCACCAGCCAACCAATGTCTCATTGTCATGCGTGCCTGTATACGCTACACAATTCTCAATATAATTATGAGGTAAATACTCCCTCGCCGAACCCGTATCTCTTGTGTCAAATGCAAATTCCAACACTTTCGTCCCCATGAACCCGCTATCCGCAACAAGCTTACGGACTGTATCCGTTATATAGCCAAGATCCTCCGCAATCACGGATTTCCTGCCAATCTTCTTTTCGATTGTACGGAACAAATCCATGCCAGGACCTTTCTTCCAACTGCCATTTACCGCGGTCTTATCTCCATATGGGATGGAATAATATTCATCAAAACCACGGAAATGATCAATACGTACAACATCATATAACTCGAAGCAGAATGAAAGCCGTTCAATCCACCATGCATACTCTGTCTTTTTGTGGTAATCCCAATCATAAAGAGGATTTCCCCACATCTGCCCATCAGCCGAAAATCCGTCCGGCGGACATCCCGCAACAGCCTTCGGTGTACAATGTTCATCTAACTGGAACAATTCCGGATGCGACCATGCATCTGCACTATCCAATGATACATAAATCGGAATATCTCCGATAATTTTAATTCCTTTTTTATTGGCGTAAGCTCTGAGCTTATACCACTGGTTGAAAAACTGGAACTGCATAAATAACTGAAAATCAATTTCGTCTGCCAGCTTCTCTTTATATTCACGTAAACCTTCTTCTGTACGACTATGAATTGCTTCCGGCCACTCAGTCCAGTTCATTCCGCCAAAATGATTTTTTACTGCCATATATAAGCAATAGTCATACACCCACGCTTCATTCTTCTTCAAGAACGCCTTATATTCTGTACTGTTCTTATGCCCGCTTCTCTCACAAGCCTTGCGGAGCAATACATACCGTCCATTATATTGTTTTTCATAATCAACAGACTGTTCGTCTGTTCCAAAGTCAACACTATCACATTCTTCTCTTGTCAATAAACCTTCGCTAATTAATGTTTCCAGATCTATGAAGTACGGATTCCCGGCAAATGTGGAAAACGACTGGTATGGAGAATCTCCATATCCGGTAGGTCCCAAAGGTAAAATCTGCCAGAACGTCTGACCAGCTTCCACTAACCAATCCACAAATTTATATGCTTCTTTGGAAAAGCAGCCAATTCCATACTTTGATGGCAGACTGGAAATCGCGAACAATATTCCTGCTGTTTTATCCATATATGTCCTCCATATACGTCAAGGCAAAACAATTATACTCTGCGTACGCTTTCGCCCTCGATCAGATTGTGTGGGGCATAATCATGTTCACACCCCAGTGTGTAATGTATATGCTTCATCAAAAGCTCCACACTCCGCTTCGCAATGCTGTTTATGTCCTGACCCATTGTTGTAATTCTCGGTGTGTAAAATCTCGATATGACTGTACCATCAAAGCCTACCACCGATATATCATCCGGTACTTTTTTCCCGGCATCTTCGATTGCCCGAATTGCGCCAACCGCAATTGTATCTGACAGCCCAACAATCGCTGTCACATGTATGTTTTTTTCAAGTAACCTTTTTGTTGTCTCATAACCTGCCTCATACGAATACCGGCAAGCCATATAATTCTTATCCGGATCAAACTCCAGACCACTTTTTTCAAAGCCTTTTTTACACCCAAGATAACGTGAGAAACTGATCTGTTTATCTGAAATCTCGCCCCCCATTACGACAATATCTTTGTGTCCGTAGCCTGTTAAATACTGCACGAGCTCCATGGTTGCAGCCTCATCATCGACACATACGGAAGAAACATTGTCGAACGCTAACTCCTTTGCACTCGTAGTTGCAACAACACAGGGGATTTCAAGTTCATTCATACGTTCATCAAAAAGAGCTAAATTTGCACCGAGAAAAATAATCGCTTTTGAGGTTTTGTCACGAACGAATTTTAATGCCTCTGCAACCTCGTCCCCATCTTCATCGATAATCTGGCAGGATACAACCTCGTCCAGCTCTGACAGCAAAAGAGTAATCCGGTCAAGAATCTCCATAAAGAAACTATTGTGCCGGCCTTTCATGATAATTGTAACTGTATTTCCTCCACATCGTTTCAGCTTTCTGGCATTTCCGTTTGGTTCAAAATTGCTCTCTTCGATAATTTTCAATATCTTTTCGCGCGCTTTCTCACTTACACCCGGTTGTTTGTTTATTACTCTGGATACGGTACCTATACCGTATCCAGATAATTTTGCTATATCTTTGATCGTCATATAATCGCTCCTGTAAAAATGTGATTATATATTAACCCTTAACAGCGCCAGCCGCAACCCCTTTGACAATATATTTCTGAGCGCATAAGTAGAATACAACAACCGGAATGATTGCCATGATCAGGCATGCCATAATCGCACCCATATCAACACGTCCGTAGCTTCCCTTCATATACTGGATAACAATGGAAATTGTCTTGAATTCCTTAATATCAAGTACAAGGTATGGAAGAAGGAAGTCATTCCAGATCCACATTGCTTCAAGAATACCTACGGAAATGAATGTAGGCTTCATCATAGGAACTACTACACTGAAGAATGTCCGGAGTGGTGAACAGCCATCAATCATTGCAGCTTCTTCCACTTCTACCGGAATTGATTTTACGAATCCCGTGAACATGAACACCGCAAGTCCGGCACCAAAACCGAGATATACAATCACGATTCCCCAAGGTGTATTCAGATGGAGGGAGTCTGCCGTTCCGGAAAGTGTAAACATGACCATCTGGAATGGTATAACCATAGAAAACACACATAAGAGGTAAATCATTTTTGTAAAAACATTCTTAACCCGGGTTATAAACCAGGCTGTCATGGAACAGCAGATCAGAATAACCGCAACTGAAAATACTGTAATAAATAATGTCCAGCCTACCGCCTTCAGGAAATCATATTGCGTAATTGCTGTCTTATAGTTTTCAAGTCCAACATAGCTTTCCTCTGTAGGCAGCTTAAATGTCTCAAGGTTGATGAACGTCTTCGACTTCATCGAGTTAATCAATACGATAAAGATTGGAGCAATAAATACAATTGAAACGAGTGTAAAAAATAATGTTGCAAGTATTCCCATCACTTTCTTTTTCATTACTGCTGCACCTCCTTATCCCTTGTCAACTTTAACTGTAACAATCCAATCGCTACTACAATTATGAAGAACACAACTGCCTTCGCCTGTCCAACCCCTTCAGCTCCTACTCTGCCATAGAATGTGCTATAAATATTCAGGGCAAGCATTTCTGTCTTATGAAGTGGCTCACCACCTGTAAGAGCAAGGTTCTGATCGAATAACTTGAATGAATTCGTAATCGTTAGGAATGTACAAATTGTAATCGATGGCATCATGTTCGGAATTGTAATTTTAAACAATCTCTGCATTCTGGTAGCTCCGTCGATCATAGCCGCTTCCTGAATATCACCGGGGATCGCCTGAAGTCCCGCGATGTATACGATCATCATGTAACCAATCTGCTGCCATCCTACAAGAATAACCAGTCCCCAGAAACCTAATGTTTCATTCAACTTCAGGGCTGTATCAAACTTCACGAAAATACCATCAAAAATCAGCTGCCATACATAACCTAATACAATTCCTCCGATCAGGTTTGGCATAAAAAACACTGTACGGAAAATATTCTTTCCTTTAATATTCTGTGTCAACGCCAGAGCAACCAAAAATGCAAGTACATTGATCAACACAAGTGAAACGATTGCAAATAAAGTAGTGAATTTGAATGATCCAAGGAAATTTGAATCTTTAAATGCGTCTATATAGTTTTGTATTCCGACAAATTTTGCATCCTTGATTGTTGTAAAGTTACAGAACGACAAGTAAATACCTTCAATAAAAGGAATAATAAATCCTATCAAAAATGCTGCCATAGTCGGTAACAAAAATATTGGCCAATATTTTTTTACTGCCTTTTCCATCTTATACCTCCTATGCCCTCGAACAACTACCTTCTAAAAAAGGGAGGAAATATATCCTCCCTTTTTAATTACAGGTTGTTTTATCAGGCTTCTTGATCCTAGTTTCCTGCTGCCTGACTCTCTGTAGCCCAGCCTTCCACGAATGCTTTCTTTACTAGATCCCAATTCGCATCTGTCTGATCGGAAGCGTATACAGTAAGAGCTGATCCTACTTCGTTCTTCCATGTCTCAGAAGGCATTGTTGTGAAGTTCCAGCTTACCGGTGTCTTGCCATCTGCAACATACTGGCTTGCAATATTCACAAGAAGGTTATCTGACTCAAGGTTCTTCTTGAATGGAGTAACAAATCCCATTCCGTCTGCTCCGGATGGCATTGCACCCTGTGAACCACAGATTGCCTTAAGTGCTGTATCGTCTGTAGCAAGCCATGCCATGAAATCTTCTGTTGCCTTGATGTCTGCTTCGGAAGCCTTAGCATTTACACACCAGTAGTTTTCTGTACCTGTACAAAGTCCCTGATTCTCTTCTCCGTCTACACCAATATAAATCGGAAGCATTCCGAGATTCTCATCACCGACTGAGCTTATATCTGAATATGCCCATGTACCATTCTGGTAAAATACTGCTTTTTCTGCTACGAACTCAGCGACTGCATCATCACCAGTCTTAACACTGAGCTGCTTAGGATCTGTTGTCGAGTTATTAATGTACAGATCCCAGATCTGACGGTAGTTATCCAGGTATGTGCCCTTGATTGCCTTTGTGTTGTTGATTCCGTCTGCCTGATACTCATAGTATACAGGAAGGTTTGCAAGGTGAGTCTTATATCTCCAGTCTGATGAACCATCCATACCTGCAGATGTAAATGCATCAAATCCAAGCTCATCACGTCTTGCTGTAATATCTTCTGCTACCTTCTTCAGATCTGCAAAGTTCTTGATGTCATCCATGGAGTAACCTGCCTCAGCAAGAAGCTTCTTGTTGCAGATGATACCATAGGACTCAATAACATATCCGATACCTGCTACCTTATCGCCATCCTTCAAAGCGAAATCCTCTGAAGTAAGCTGCTTGTAAACTTCTGTGTCAGACAAATCTGCACAGTAATCTTTCCATGATGCTAAGCCGACCGGACCATTTACCTGGAACAATGTAGGGCATTCTGATTTACCCATCTCACTCTTAAGAGTTGTCTCATACTGGCCGGATGCAGCTGTAACAACGGTTACCTTTACGCCTGTCTCCTCTTCGTAGATCTTTGCAAGCTCCTGCCACTGAGCATCTGCTTCCGGCTTAAAATTCAAGTAATATACCGAACCCTTATCAGCCGATGCATTCTTTCCTCCTGAAGTTCCCTTTCCTCCACAACCTGCAAACAGTGACATCATCATTGTTGCAGCTAATCCTAAAACTGCTAATTTCTTCTTCATGCTTTTTCCTCCTCTAATCATTTCATTTGTTTTGTTTATAGTTACGTATACGTCCTTTGGAAACGTTTGTTGTATCGTTTTTGGTAACGTTTCCATTTCATGAGTCAATGATACAACATTTGTAAACTTTTTGCAATCAAAAAAGTCAATATTTTGTTTATTTAGTCAAATTATACAGTGTTTTTAAAAATTTTTTGTTACTTATTAACAATTTCTGCGTGTATTGCTGGCAATGGATCCTATTTTATTATTTTCCAAATATCGTTATTATATTCAGCAATTGTACGATCGGATGAGAAAAATCCTGCTTTCGCAATATTCACCATCATCTTCTGCGCCCACGCCTTACGATCCTCATATTCCTTATAGGCACGTTCCTTGGCATCAACATAAGAATCGAAATCAATAAATGTCATGAACCAGTCTTTGTTGAGAAGCTCATTATACAAACGATGCAGCATTTCTGCATTTCCAAGTGCCATCACCGCGTCACTGATAATAAAATCAACGGCTTCCTTCAATACCGGATTGTTCTCATAATATGTTCTTGAGACATAGTCAGCCTTCGCATAATGCTCAATCACCGCATCGCTCGACTCTCCAAAGATATAGATATTGTCGTCGCCAACAAGCTGATGGATTTCAACATTCGCACCATCTTCTGTTCCGAGAGTAACCGCGCCGTTCAACATAAACTTCATGTTTCCGGTTCCGCTTGCCTCTTTTGACGCAAGAGAGATCTGCTCCGAAATATCACAGGCAGGAATTAATTTCTCTGCAAGCGTAACATTGTAGTTTTCTACCATAACTACATTCAAATACGGGCTCACTTCCGGATCGTTGTTGATCAATTCCTGAAGACACAGGATCAAATGAATAATATCCTTCGCGATCGTGTAGGCAGGTGCAGCCTTTGCTCCAAATATAACCGTAACCGGTGTAGTAGGCAGCTTGCCCGCTTTGATCTCCAGATACTTATGAATCACATAAAGTACATTTAACTGCTGACGTTTGTACTCATGCAGACGCTTTACCTGGATATCAAAAATCGAGTTTTCGTTTAATTCGATTCCCTGTGTCTCCTTGAAATATTCTTTGGCGAGAAGCTTGTTCTGATGTTTAATTTCAAGAAGCTTTTCAAGCTTGGCATCATCGTTTACAAATGCAAGTAATTTTTCTAATTCCATTGCATCTTTCTTGTATCCGTCCCCAATCCACTCTGTGATCGTATCGGATAACAGTTCATTACAGTAGAGAAGCCAGCGGCGGAATGTAATGCCGTTTGTCTTGTTGTTGAACTTCTCAGGATATATTTTGTAAAAGTTATTAAGCTCCGAATTCTTCAAAATCTCTGTATGAAGATACGCAACGCCATTTACACTAAATCCATAATGAATATCGATGTGTGCCATATGAACCAGATCATTCCGGTCGATAATTGCCACACTCTCATCGCTAAACCGTCTTCTTACCTTATCATCCAGAATCTCAATAATCGGGACAAGCTGCGGAACAACCTCTGCCAGATAATGTCTAGGCCATTTCTCAAGTGCCTCAGCCAAAATTGTATGGTTTGTATATGCGCAGGTCTTACTTACAACATAGATTGCCGCATCCATGTTCATCCCTTCTGCTACAAGCAGACGAATCAACTCAGGTATGATCATGGTTGGATGTGTATCGTTGATCTGGATTACTGCATAGTCGAACAAATCATAAAGGTTACTTCCCTTCGCCTTACACTCATCGATAATGAGTCTTGCTGCATTGCTTACCATGAAATACTGCTGGTAGATACGAAGCTTTCTTCCATCTTCGTCACTGTCATCCGGATATAAGAACAATGTCAGGTTCTTCTCGATGTCTGTTTTATCAAACTGATGATTCGCATCTACGATGGATTCATCCACCGTTTCTACGTCGAACAAGCATAATTTGTTGGTACGGTTATTGTAACCTGTTACATCAATCTCATACAATCTTGACTGGACCGTGCATTTTCCAAATGTAACAGGATATGTCACATCTGTTTTTCTAAGCCAGCTTTGATCCTTGATCCATGGATTTATCTGTTCTTTCTGCATTCTGTCTTCGAACACCTGCTTAAACAAGCCAAGGTGATAATTCAATCCAATCCCCGCACCCGATAATCCAAGTGTTGCGATTGAATCAAGGAAACATGCAGCAAGTCGTCCCAGACCGCCGTTTCCAAGCGATGGCTCTACCTCAATCTCCTCAATCTCTGCAAGTGTCTTTCCGCTTTCAGCAAGCACTTTTTTGACGTCCTCATAGATTCCAAGATTGATCATGTTATTCGAGAGCAGCTTTCCAATCAGAAATTCTGCTGACACATAATAAATCTTCTTTTTCGTCTCTTCCATGCGACGGTCATCTGCCAACTGCTTTGTCAGGTTGAGCAATGCATAATATACTTCTTCATTGCTGCTTTGTGCGATTTCTTTTCCAAGCAGTTTTTCAAGTTCCTGTTTTACCTTCATCGTATACCCCTTTCGTTTTCACTTGAGCTTTTGTACGCTCTTTGATAATAATACAATATCACGAATTGGAAACGTTTCTCTTGCAAAATAGTATCATAATATGGTACTATTCTATCAATTAGGAGGATATTTGCTATGAAAGAGATTATAAATTCAGACTTGGCGTCTAATATCGAATTAAATGAAAACAAGATTCACTTTCAAAATGAATATCAATATAACACCTATATATGTTCGATTCCGATGGATTTTGCAAGTGTACCGGTTCACTGGCACGACGAATTTGAAATGATCGTTATCAAGAAGGGGCGCGGATACGTTACCCTCAATTTTCAGAGATATAAGGTTTCATCCGGTGATATCGTCATCGTTCTTCCCGGAATGCTTCATTCTATTGAAGGTAAACAAAATTCAACGATGGAATATGAAAATATACTTTTTTCAAAACACTTTCTTGCCTTTGGTGCAGATGACGTGACGCAGCAAAAATTTATCGATCCTTTTTTTAAAGGAGATATCCAGATTCGTCATTATCTGACACCCGGACACACGTTATACAAGGAAATCAGTAATATTGTTGATTTATTAGATGAAAAAAGCGATGAAAGAGACTATGCGTATCAGCTTTTTATCAAAGGGGGACTTATCCAGATTATATACCTGCTGATTACGCACCCTCCAAAAGTAAACGAGACGACGCAAAGCGATAAGCATGAAGAGAAATTGAAAAGTATCATCCGGTATATCTCCACACATTATTATGAAGATATATCCATCGAAGAAATTGCAGATTTCTGCCACTATAGTCCATCACATTTTATGAAATTTTTTAAGATCCATACCGGAATGAGCTTTATCTCATATGTGAATGACTTCCGTGTCACAGAAGCACGCGCAATGCTCACATCGACCAATGATTCGATTCTTGAAATCTCACAGAAATGCGGATTCTCAAATCTGTCGAATTTCAACCGGATGTTCAAAAGGAAATATGGTATAACGCCAAGGCAGGTACGCAGCTGAGTCTGCGCCTCTATAATGCAGATATGGGCAGAACCTAAAAAATCGACGCTGCCCATTTTCAAATGTTCTATGCTCTTTTTAGATAAACTCCTTATCCAAAAGGAAATCAATTTCCCTTGGCGTACGAACGGAATTTTCTTTTTCACTGAGCGTCCTTGCATAAACAACACCACCAATCTATGTCTTCTGCCATTATTCTATTCCCACTTTTTAAAAAATATTAATTTTTAGGTAATAAGTGTCTGCAAAAGAACCTTCTGTGCTATCTAAAAAAGAGAATCCTGCATTTTTCACATTTTTCGCATTATTTATACTATCTTTTCACTTCAACTTTTAATGTTTCACAATAAAAATAAAACCTATAATGGCAATCAGTATAACCAATACTTTTTCATCGTCAGACTTTATCACAGTCAAATCGTTTCCAAATGTCTCAATCAATATTTGCCACAAGCATCTGTCACATTCTATGTCGTACCGCTCCACATTTTCTCCATAGCATCTTTTATAACATTGTTTATTTTTCAAGAATTTGCAGATCAAGGAGGAAGTCATAAATGTTTACAGTCAAGATCGGCTGAATCAAAAGCAAAGCGAATGATGTGGTCAGCATCAACTCCGCTTTCT
>ERZ1026776.237-NODE-237-length-41792-cov-39.690826_pt1 | contig 41792 bp, 28 predicted proteins | sample MGYA00380125_ERZ1026776 | MGnify/ENA primary metagenome ERZ1026776 (study PRJEB33269, sample SAMEA4719761) | human gut metagenome | biome: human-associated habitat; feature: organic feature; material: feces | place: Cameroon | collected 2013-10 ...
AAGGTGGTGGCAGCGATGGACAACCAGAAGGAGATTACGATGACGATGTGGATGAAGGCGGATGAAAACCGCACCATCTTCCAGGCGCTCTCTCCTGCCAATCTGGAGTACGAGCGTATGCCTAACCAGCCTTATAAGGTAATCGACCAGCCGGTATTGACCTTCGTGGCTCGCCAGAAGGGTGAGGCTTGGAATCATCCTTTCGTCTGCGTATATGAACCAAGTTCTGATACGGAACCGGGCGATATCGCATCGGTAGATTACTTTACGCCAAGCGAGCAGGGTGCCGTGGGCATCATCGTGAAACTGAAGAATGGAACCGAGCAGCGCATCGTCTGCTCAGAGAATGGAAAAGTTAGCCTTTCTAATTAATTTTACAAGGCAATCCCTATAGCAATGGTTTATCATCGCTATAGGGATTGTTTTTGTTGTATAGCAAGCCATTATAAAGGCGATCTCATCTCGTGAGCAAAGGAATATCTTATATTCTTATTTTTAAATGGTTGGACATTTTAATGTCTTATGTTATTTCTTGATGTCTCTTATCATCTGTTTGATGACAGGAATCATTGGTGGAATGTTCTCTTGAATAGTGACAAAGACGACCTCTGGGTCAACTTCAAAATAGTGATGGGCTATCTTGTCACGCATACGCATGACTCCACTCCAATAAATCTGTGGATAGTTGGGAAGAAATTCTCCTTTGGTCATCTTGTCAAGTCCTTTGACAGCTTCACCCAAGGCTATGAGGTTCATGCAGACAGCATCCAAGCGAAGTGTACCACTTGGAGAAGTGACGAAGTCATCGGAGCATTTGATGGGCTTTGTACGTTCTTGTATCATTTGGAGTGCCGAACGAATATTCTGCAAGCTATCCAATACCATCTCTTTATCAAACATAAATCCCCTCCTTCATGATTCTTTGTTTAAGCAAGCTATTCATCCTGTCTCTTACCCTAACCATATCGACCTTGGCTCCAAACAACTTTTCCAAGTCGGTTTGTATCAAGTCTAATGTCAAGAAAGAAGGAGCCTTGCCTTCGTAACAAACGTCAACATCACTCTCGTCAGTCTGTTCACCACGAGCTACTGAGCCAAAGATGCCAATCTTTGTCAATCCATATTTTGAAGTAGCGATACTCTTGTACGACTTCAAAAGGTTTAGTATTTCAGATGTTGTCTTCATTGTTATAATATTTATGTCCTTTATTTCACTCTTTTATACCCTTCGTAATAGCATGCCAACTCGATGCTCTTGAAGATGACTTCTCGGTTACGTGATTTCATCTTGGAAGATGCCTCATTACGAACCCACTGCAAAAATACAAACTTTTTTCGTAACTCTCGCATAAATGAGGGAAATATTTTCATTTATCATTCGTTTTAAGTAATAAGTCCATTTAGTACGTATTATCCATATAAGCGATAGACGCACCCAATAGTGTCGCCTTTTAGTCCCTACTAGCGATTGAGCCTCGTCCCTAGTACCGATTGAGCTTCGTCCCTAGTAGGGATCAAGCCTCGTCCCTAGTAGGGACTAAAAAGCTCCGCTATAGGGATGGAAACGATGATAAAGTAATAACGAAACAAAACAATAAGGAATATGACATGTAAAAATCGAATGAAGGGTGTTTTGCTCTTCTTGTTTTTAATATGGGGTGTAGTGGCGCAAGTGTATGCCCTGCAAACCTTGCAGTCGCCTAACGGCAAATATAACTTCGTCTTCGAACAGAAAGACGGAAGATTAACCTATCGCCTCGACTATGCAGCTAAGCAGGTAATAGAAGAGGGCGAATTGGGTGTGAACATCGACAACCATCTGGTGGAGTCGGCGATGGGCATTCCGGTAGATACCAATAAAATCTGGACCAGAGGTATGGAAGTAATCAAGGTAGAGCGTACAGCCAAGGATGATACCTGGAACCCTATCTATGGTGAGTATGCTTCTATCCGTGACCATTATAACGAAATGGTTATCCACCTGATGAAGGGTGGCAATCATGACAACAGCGGTAATGGCTATGACAAACGCCAGCAGTATCTCTTCGACATCATCGTGAGAGCTTACGATGAGGGAGTGGCTATCCGCTATCACTTCCCTGAGGCAACGAACGGCTTGTTCATGCACATTACCGATGATTTGACTTCCTTCCGCCTGACTCCTGGTGCTGAAGCTTACCATTTTGCATGGGCACAGTCACATTCCAACAAGGTAAAGTTGCTGAAGAGCGAGAAGGCTTGGAAGGATGAGGCTGAGCGCCCTCTTACCTTGCATCTTACCAACGGACTTTATGCAGCCATCGGTGAAGCAGCCCTTTCTGATTTCGTTCGTGGAAAACTCAAGTTGAAGGCTGATAATGAATTGCAGATGGCGATGTTCCAGTCTGCTGATATCATCACCGCCTACGATATGCCTTGGCGATTCATCATGGTGGGTGAGAAGGCTATCGATCTGATTAACAACAAGCAGATGGTGCTGAATCTCAATGTTCCATGCCAGATTGCTGATGCTAAGGAGTGGATTCGTCCAGGCAAGGCATTCCGTGTTTGCCGTCTGGATAAGAAGACGCTATATGAGGGTGTGGATTTCTGTGTAGATAGAGGTTTGCAGTATATCGAACTGGATGCAGGCTGGTATGGTCCTGAGATGAAGATGAGTTCTTCGGCATTGAAGGTGGCAGACAACCGCGATTTCGATATGGCTGAGCTTTGTGCCTATGCCAAGAGCAAGGGCATCGGAGTTTGGGTATATGTAAATCAGAGAGCCTTGTATCAGGATCTTGATAAGATATTGCCTCTTTATCAGAAGTGGGGCATCTGTGGCATCAAGTTTGGTTTTGTTCAGATTGGTTCGCAGGAGTGGACCACCTGGCTTCATAATGCCGTAAAGAAATGTGCCGATTATCACATCATGGTGGATATCCACGATGAGTATCGCCCTACGGGATGGAGTCGCACTTATCCTAATTTGATGACTCAGGAAGGCATTGGAGGTAATGAAGAAATGCCTGCAGCTGATCACAATGTGGTTCTTCCATTCACAAGATTCCTTTGTGGTCCTGCCGATTATACTCCATGTTATTTTAATGGTAGAGTGAAGAATACAAAGGCACATCAGTTGGCGATGCCAGTGGTATATTATAGCCCGGTTACTTTCTTGTATTGGTACGACCTGCCAAATGCCTACAAGGGCGAGAAGGAATTGGATTTCTGGAAGCATTGTCCTGCTGTATGGGATGAGAGCAAGGCTCTGGCAGGTGAGATAGGAGAGTACATCGTTCAGGCTCGCCGCACAGGAAATGATTGGTTCGTGGGAGCGATGAATGGTTTGCAGGTTCGCGACATCACCCTCAATACTGCCGATTTCCTGCAGAAGGGCAAGAAATATCGTGTGGAAATCTATAATGATGATCCGTCTTTGCAGACTCGCACCAAGGTTTCTTCTACAGAGATGGTTATCAAGGCTGGCAAGCAGTTGAAGCTTTATCTGCAAGCATCTGGAGGTGTTGCTCTGCGTTTTGTTCCTGTAAAATAATGGAAAGTTAGTTTTTAGCGTTATAATACTTGAAAGTCTCGGTTGCCCATTGGGTGGTCGGGGCTTTTTTCTACTCGATTTAGTCGCTATAGTGATGCTATTTTCTTCTATTCTCCGCAAAAATGCGGAGAATAATGCGAATAATCTCCGCAAAACTTGCATAATCCGATAAAATGCTTTATATTTGCGCCAAAAGAATTAATTATGAGGGAAGCAACAATGTATATTTGGCAGCAAGAGGATTGGCCTCACATGACTTGGGACAATGCCAGTTTTAGCAATAGCTTGGCAGAAGTGAATATGCTGAGGGGAAAGTTGCTGGGCAGGCTTTCCATGTTTGGTTTCGAGGAGCGAAACCAATCCATGCTCGACTCCTTAACACAAGAAATCGTGCATTCGGCAAGGATAGAGGGTGAGAACTTGAATAGGGATAGTGTGCGCTCTTCTGTGGCTCGACAGTTAGGATTGGAGTATGAAGGTTTGCCTGTGACCGACCATTATACAGAGGGAGTGGTGCAAGTGATGCTGGATGCCGTGCAGCATTATGCTATATCTTTGGATGCTGAACGTTTATTTTCTTGGCATGCGGCTTTATTCCCTACAGGGAGAAGTGGTATCCATAAGATAGCTGTAGCCCAATGGCGAGTGGGCGATGAACCGATGCTAGTGGTTTCGGGTGCATTGGGACATGAGAAAGTACATTATGAGGCACCTGCAAGCAAGGATGTTCCTATGATGATGGCGGAATTGATGGATTGGATAAATAAAGAGGAAAGTATAGACCCATTGGTCAAGGTTGCTGTGGTACATCTTTGGTTTGTGACGGTTCACCCATTCGACGATGGCAATGGACGGCTTTGTAGAACCTTGACCGAACTGTTGCTTTCCCGTGCCGACCAAACTTCCCAACGTTATTATAGTCTTTCTTCAGAGATACTAAATCATCGCAAGGAATATTACGACCACTTGGAGCAAGCGCAGAAAGGCGACTTGGACATTACTCCATGGATACAATGGTTCTTGCAGACTTTGAAGGCGGCTTTGGCAAATGCCTTGCAAAAGACGGAGAATGTAGTTCGCAAGGCTCAGTTTTGGGATAGGCATCGCACGATAGTTTTTAATGCTCGTCAGCGCAAGGTGCTCAACATGCTCTTGGATGGCTTCAATGGAAAACTCAATTCTTCGAAATGGTACAAAATCAACCATTGTTCGCAAGACACAGCCAACCGAGACATCAGAGACTTGATGGCTAAGGGAGTATTGAGACAGACGGATGAAGGAGGGCGTAGCACTAACTATGAATTGTGTAGTACTTTCTAAAATCCCATGTCAATGTAGTATCACATTACGCTTAGTCGTTATTTTGCGCCAAATGGGTTAAAAAAGGCATTTGGCGCAGAATAACGATATTTTTAAGTATAAACATAGTTCGCTACGTAATATTATCGAATAGATTCTGTAATGAATATAAAAAATGTAATAGATAGAAAACAAATCGTTGTTTGTAGTTGAGATGTATAATAGCAGAAGCCCTCACAGTGAAATGCTGCGAGGGCTTCTTTGGAGGTGTAGTGTATGTGTCTAATCTTCATCCCAAACAGAATAGTGGTATTGTTTGGCTTCTATTACATAGACATCATCTACTTCGTTTTCATTGTCTAGTATTTTCTCTGCACCTTCTAAACTGCCAGCCATGATAGCCTCTAGTTTTGAATCGTAAATATTGATGTTTGGTTTGATATATTTTTCCATGTTAGTATATTTTAAATGGCATGATTATTTATTGATATATACTTTTCCTCTTTTGATGACGATACCTTTATAATTGTTATCAACACGTTGACCAGCAAGATTGTAAGATACCTCCTCTGCAAGGTTGGTCGTTCCTACCTTATGGATGCTTGTAGTTTCTGTATTGAAATCCAAGAAGTCCTTGGCATAGTTTGGACTGTTACTGGTCAACACTATATATCCTTTTCTGTTAGGAATCGTTAGTCCGTCTTTTAGACGTTTGAAGCCTGATTTTCCATTGAGGGTGGCAAATACATAATATGATGAATTGTTAGAAGTGACAGTTCCATCGGATGCTTGCAAGTCTGACTCAAAAAGTGTCTCATCTGCAGATTCTGTGGCAACAGGCAAGTCATAAAGTTGTTCGGGAGTACCTTTGACGAGGACTGCTTTGCCAGCAGGAACAACACCTGTAAACTTCGTGTATGTGACTTCTTGTTTGTCTTTATCTAATTTCACAGTGTAAGCATCGATTCCCGCTTCGTTGTAGTTGACAGGATAAGCTGCTGCATAAGTGGAGAAACCAGATTTAGCTGTGACGAGCGTGGTAGGGTTGTCCCCCCAGTTGTTAGCCGCTGTAATTTCTGTATTGATGGCTTCGTCGATGTTTTTGAAGGTCTTGACCCATTTGATGTAAACGGAAGGACGTTTGTTCTCATCAGCATCAGCCTCTTTTTTGTTGGCGTAGCACCAGAAGTTCAAGTTAATCTTAGGAACTTCAATGTATCCATTCTTCTTGATATAATATTCGGTAGGGTTGTAAAAATCACGTGCAGCCATGAAGTTGATAAGCATGATGTACTCAGCTTTGTCTGTTCCATCAGGTAAGCGGACGAGAGCGGCGCATTTTTCGCCAGAAGTTTCTTTGGAGTTTGTTTCATATTTATAATAAAGACCATCTTCTCGCTTTACTTCATAACGTCCAAATGGTGTGATTTTGTTGCTTCCGTCAGCGTTGGCTTTAGGATAAATGTAATCATGTTAGTGTTGCTTCCAGAAGTTGTGTTGCAACTTTCCATGCCTTGTTTCCAATTCATGACTTCTACGTTTTGGGTCTCTGGATTCGTCCAAAAGAACTGCATGTATTCTTCTGCCTTTGTCTTGGCAGCAACATTGTCTAATGCAGAGAATTTGATGGCAAACACAGGGTTGTTTTCGGTAACTCTTAGATTTGCTCCTCCATCTTTCAACAAAAAGTCAATAGAGGCATCCCATTTGTTGGTGGTAATGTCTGTATTATCGTTAGACTGTTCTTCTTTGTATTTTCCCAAGATAATCTTCACATAGTCATTTTCCAAAATAAAGTTGGAAGGCATGTAGTCTTTAAAGGTGTTGTTGCCATAATTCCACTTTATGAAATTGTTGTCGGCTTTGTTGATGTAGATTCTTTGAGCGGTATAGTTGAAGTAGCCGCTTGTAGAGTTGGACTCGTTGTTGGTGGCAGACAAAGGTAAGGATAAGAGTGCCATCCATGTTAAAAGTAAATGTTTACGTTTCATGTTGTATTACGTTTTAAATGTTTGAACTTTACGACTGCACAGGTATAAGAAAAAGTACATAACATGATTAAAATGTTCTTGCGGAAACTCCAAATAAAATGAATTGGACTTCTTTTGGTGTGTAAAAAAGAATGCGGACTAAGTAGCATGGGAAAAATAGACGTATACCTTAATATATATAATATAAATTAAAACGACGAACAATGAAAGCAACATCACTTAATCTTTTAGTAAGGTCTTTCTTGCTGCTGATTCTTTCGGCAAGTTGGAATACCCTCTCTGCCATCGACTATTCGCAAAACAACGAATGGGAGAATCCGACGATGTTTGAACGTAACAAGGAAAAACCCCATGCTTGGTTCAAAACTTCTCATGTGAAGTCCTTGAACGGAATGTGGCGTTTCCGTTATGACGATGACATCAAAAATGCACCTGTTTATTTTTATCGCATGGACTACGATGACTCCCAATGGGCAAGGATTCCTGTGCCTTCCAATTGGGAATTGCAGGGATTCGGTACTCCTATCTTTATCAACATCAAGTATAACTGGTCTCCTAATCCTCCTTATATAGACATTCCTAATCCAGTGGGGACTTATCGCACTTCCTTTACGGTTCCGCAAGATTGGGGCAATCGGGAAGTGGTGCTTCATTTTGGATCTATCACAGGTTATGCCAGGGTATATGTCAATGGACAGGAAGTCGGCATGACCAAGTGTAGCAAGACCCCAGCGGAGTTTGATGTGACGAAATACTTGAAGTCGGGCAACAATAGCTTGGCGGTACAGGTCTATCGCTATCATGATGGAAGTTACATGGAAGACCAGGACTTTTGGCGTATCACGGGCATAGAACGTGAGGTCTATCTTCAGGCTTACCAAAAGAGTAGTGTATGGGACTATGCCATCGAGGCAACTCCTACGGACAATTATCGCAATGGACTTTTCAAAGCCGATGTAACCTTGAGAAACTTTGCTGATGCAACGACGAATGGTTCACTTCTTCTCCAATTGCTTGATGACAATGGCAAGGTAGTGTATCAGGAAAGCAAGACAGCACAGGGTAAGGGGGAATATCAAACCCTATCTTTTGGCAAGGCACTCAAACATGTGAAATTATGGAGTGCCGAGAAGCCTAACCTCTATAAGTGCCAGTTGATATACGGCAAGGATACGGTGAAAGCAAATGTAGGCTTCCGAGAGGTGAAGATAGAGAACAGTCGATTGATGGTGAATGGTAAGGTCGTATATATAAAAGGTGTAAACCGACATGAAACCAATGACTCGCTTGGTCATGTACCTACCAAGGACATCATGATGCACGACCTCAAGCTCTTGAAGAGCTTAAACATTAATGCCGTAAGGTGTTCTCATTATCCTAACGACCCACTATGGTATGACCTTTGCGATGAGTATGGCATTTATTTGGTGGATGAGGCAAATATAGAGACCCACGGAATGGGTAGCGTGCCTTATTTCAGCGATACCATTCCACATCCTGCTTATCGACCAGAATGGGTGGCGGTACATGAGGATCGCATCCATCGCATGTATTATCGTGACCGCAGTCACCCTTCTATCATTGGTTGGTCCTTGGGCAACGAATGCGGAAACGGCAAGGTGTTCCATGACCAATATAAATGGTTGAAGGCTGCCGACAAGACAAGATACGTACAGTTCGAACAGGCTTGGGAGGATTGGAACACAGACGTGGTGGCTCTGATGTATCCAAACTTTGATAGGATGAAAGCTTATGCCAAGAGTGGAAAAACTCGACCGTTCATCATGTGCGAGTATGCCCACTCGCAAGGTAACAGTACGGGTAACTTCCAAGACTTGTGGGATGTTATCAAGCTGGCTCCAAATCTTCAGGGTGGTTTCATCTGGGATTTCCAAGACCAGGGATTCAAGCGCACCATCAACGAGAACACAGACCATCGTACCTATTATATGTATAATGGTGGCATGGGCAGTTATGTATGGCCTGATGACGAAAACAGTGGCACTGATGGCATTATAGCCAGTGATGGCACGCCTAAGCCTGGAGCTTGGGAGGTGAAGAAAGTCTATCAGAACATCAACTTCAAACTTCTTGATTGGAATACAGGCAGGCTTTTGGTGAAGAATGAATATAACTTTACTTCTTCTGATGAGTTTGATTTCTCTTGGACTCTCCATCATGAGGGTGAGTTGGCGGAACAAGGAAAGTTTGCTGCACGAGTGGCAGCAGGTGACTCTACCATTGTGAAACTTCGCTTGCCAAAGTTGGAAGCGCAAGGTGAATATACCTTGGAGGTGTATGCCAAGTTGCGCAAGGAGACTCCTTTACTGGAGGCTGGAACCGAGGTCGCCAAGGAACAGTTCGTGAAGGCGATGCAACCTAAGACAGAAGCTGTTTTTGCTGATAATGGAAAGCTGAAATGGAAGGATGATGGCAGAAACATCACTTTCTCCAATGACCATGTGAGCGGTGCCATCGACCGTCGCTCGGGTAAGATTTGGGAATTGACTTACGATGGGCAGCAAGTGCTCTCAGGACGTTCTACCATCGAGCCATATTTCTGGCGTGCTCCTAACGACAATGACTTTGGCAATGGAATGCCGATGCGCCTGGGTGTATGGCGTTCTGTGCAAACCAATAGTTGGGTCAAGAAATGTACCATAGGTAAGATGGGAGAGGAAGGACTGCCTATTGACTTCATCTTGCATTTCGATGACATTGACCAGGATTACCAGCTTAGTTATCTGATTCGTAAGGATGGAAGTGTTCAAGTGACTGCCGAGATGAATACGACAGGTCGTAAACTTCCAGAAATGCCACGCTTTGGTATGCGTTTCACATTGGCTGAGGGATTCGAGAATGTAAGCTATTATGGGCGTGGACCTATCGAAAACTATTCCGATCGCAAGACAGGACAGTTTATTGGTCGCTATGACACCACCGTATCGGATATGTATTACCCATACGCTCGCCCACAACAGAATGGAAACCATACGGATGTGAGATGGGCGAAACTTACCGATGCTCAAAAGGGTGTGAGCGTGAAGATAGCATCGTTGGGAGATATGGATTTCTCAGCTTTGCACTATATGGATGAAGACTTTGACCCAGGAAATACCCGTAAGATGCGCCATACCAAGGACCTTTATGAGCGTAAAGAAACTTATGTGATTACCGGCAACGTGATGCGCGGCTTGGGTGGTGACAATAGTTGGGGAGAATATCCTCATAAGGAGTATCGCCATTATTCTGGGAAATATAAGTTCTCATACGTCTTATCATTAGAAGGAAAATAAGATTTTTTGCAAAAACTTAGAGAAAACTTAATTTTAGAATTAAGTGTCACTCTAAGTTTTTGCGTACTTATGGTATAAGTTACATTCAAACATAGTATAATTATGAAAAGAACAATAATGATATTAACCTTTCTCGTTGTGTGTGGTATTGCCATGCAAGCACGAGTCTTTGTGCATCCAGGAAGTTTGCTTTCTGTGTCTGAACTGAAAACCATCAAGGAGCATATCGCAAATAAAGATGAGCTGTTTTATGGGGAATGGCAAAAATTCTTGGCAGATGCGATGTGCCAATCTACGTGGACAGCACACAATCCAGTCTCTGACCCAGGTGGTTCAGATGGTACTCGCCAAAGGTGTAGCAAGGATGCTGTGGCAGCACAATACAATGCTATCATTTGGCAAGTGACAGGTAATAAGGCTCATGCAGATGCTGCAGTGAGAACATTAATGGGATGGTGTAATACCATTAAGACTGCCCAGGAACAATTGCGCCAATATCCTTGTCGAGACATGGCTTTGGCGGCAGAACTTCTTCGCTATTCTGATGGCTCTTTCTATGAGGGATGGACTATATCGGATAGAGAAAAGTTTATGACTATGGTCAAGGATATCTTTGTTCCTTCCTTGCGTGAACAGAAGACAAATGGTATGAGTAGTTGGTCGGCAGGTGCTATAGATGGATTGTTGGCGGCAGGTGTTCTTCTTGATGACGAAAACATTTATGAGGAAGCTTTGGGATATTATTCAGACCCAACAATACCGGGTAGTATAGAATCTTGTTCTCTTCCTACTGGTCAGTCAAAAGAAATGGGACGTGATAATGTGCATGCTTTGCTTACTTTGGATGATTTGGCAAGAATGGCTCAGATTGCATGGTCGCAAGGCGATGACCTTTATAGTGTGTTGGATAATAGATTGCTGAAAGTTTTTGATTATTGGTGTCGTTACAATTCTGGACATGAAGACACCATTTATGAGCCATGGGGCAACTGGTATTATATTTCCACTCATGACAATGGCTTCCGTCTTCGTCCTGATGGTAGTAACTTTGAAAGTGTTTATCATCATTATAAGGAAAGACTTGGAATGAATGAGGACAATTTTCCTTATCTATCAATCTATACTAAATTGGGACGTCCAGAGCAGGACTATCATACCCTTTTTTATGCAAAGTCATTGGAGACTTCTCCTATATTTACGACCGTTCCAGAACAACCTGTAGGGTTGAAGGCAGAGGGAAACATAGGATGCGTTTATCTCTCATGGGATCATCCTTTGAAAGAAGATGCTCGTGGTTTTTATGTTTATCGTAGCACAGACAACAAGAGATTTACAACGCTCAAAGAGTGGGATTATTATACCAATAATAAATACAAGGATGTAACGGCAGAGATAGGTAAAACCTATTATTATAAGGTGGCATTTAAGAATTATGCAGGTCGTAGCAAACTAACCAATGCGGTTAGTGCTGTTGCTGAAGCTGGTAGTACGACATTACCTAAAGGTTGGAATGTGGAAAATATTGGAACCGATGTAGGTTATGCTTTATATACTTCAAGTTGCAATGGCACTTTTGCAGTCAATGGTACTGGCACGGATTTGAATAAAACGGGCGATTCTTATACTTTTGCTTATCATAAGATGCAAGGTGATGGCTCTTTGGTCGTAAGAATCACTTCTGCAGACATTAACTTTAAGCGAACTGGTGTGATGGTTCGTCAAACTCTAAGTCCCACCTCGAAAGTGGTAGGTTTAGGATTGAGTGATGCGGGTCGTCGTTATTGCTATAATTTTTTGCGTGATGCCAATGGGGCGGGATTCAACTGGACTAAAGGATGTGACTTTACGTATGCACCTTGTTGGTTTAAGTTAGAACGTAAAGGCAATACATTTTTAACCTATCAGTCACGTGATGGCGTTAATTGGTATGTTGTCGCAGAAAACGATTGCTCAATGTCCCAAAATGTTTATATTGGTATGTTTACTTGTACAGGTTCTAGTACTGGTGAACCTTATCAAGCCATATTTGACAACGTGAGCGTCACAGATGAAACTACAGGAATTTATCCCAGGCAAATAGAGGAAATGGGGAAGGTAAACTATTCTAAAGTTTATGATTTGTCAGGGCGTGTTGTTGTAAATGCTCAACAATGGGAAGCGGTAAAGACAACTTTACATAAAGGCATTTACGTGTTGAATGGCAGAAAAATGGTTGTTAAGTGATATTAAGGTGTGAGTCATAGGAGTAATCTTATGACTCATTTTTTTGTAGATTTTTTCCTTTCAATATTTGGAACTTTCATCTATTTTGATTACTTTTGCATCTAAATAACCAATTTAAATAATTAAATGACATGAAAGTTCTTAAATATATGTTTTTTTGGATATTCTTATTCATAGAGATGCCATTATGGGCAGATTCTATGGATTACGAAAATGTGCTGAAAAATGTATCTTTGGGCAATGGGTTTGTCAACCTTTCCGTTTCTGATTTTTGCATGGATGCAGACGGACAAATGTGGATGAGTACTTCGCAAGGTTTGTTTGTATATAATGGGCAATATCTCACATCATTCAAATTGCCAGAGGTGCCTTCTCGGGATTTGAGTTGTTTTCATGTGGATGTTAATAGTAGTGGGGATGTCTATGTTGCAGGGCATGGGGGCTTGTTCGTTTTACCATTTGGTCAAGAGCGGATGAAACGACTGATTGCTCATACGGTCTTGAGTGTTAAGGTCGCAGGAAACCAGGTTTTTTATGGAGATAAGGAAGGACTTCATTCTCTGGATGAAAAGGGAAATTCGAAACTACTTTATAGGTGTACCTTGGAAGATATATCTGTAAGATGTATTCGTATAGAGGGGGATAAGGTTTGGTTTACGGCATCTCGTCGCTTGGGTTGTTTTGATATGAAAACGAAAAAGGTGAACCTTTATTATGTGTCGTCAACCTCTTCTCTTACGGATTTTTCTGTATTTAAAGATAAGATTTATCTTGGAACAAAGAGTGATGGTTTGCTGGTCTTTGATATTTCAAGAAAACGACAAAAAAAGGTAGCCTCTGTTTTAGGAAGGATTATAAACAGTGTGAAGGTCTGTGGAAACGACGTTTTAGTCGCAACCGATGGATTTGGTGCATACGTGTTAGATGGTAATACCGCTGAAATGAAGGAGCAATACTCTATGATGGGAACAGGAAAGTATCATTTACCAGAAAATACACTTTATTGTTTCTTGCGAGATAGGCATGGGGTCAACTGGTTTGGCGTCTTCTTCTATGGCATACTTCATAGTTATTATTCCCAACCTATTTTTTCTGTTTTTTCAGAAAATGGTTTTACGTCAAAAGATAAAAGCGTACGTTGCTTCTTACAAGACAAGGATGTCTTTCTGTTGGGTACTCGCTCTGGTCTTTATTGGAAAAAAGCAGGAATGAAGGCTCCAACTTTGGTTTCTTACTCTGATTATGGTACTGCGATAATCACGGATCTTATTAAGTTTGGTGATAATTATTATGTTTCCACTTATGATAATGGTCTTTTGGTATTAGACTCATCTACAGGTGTCTTGAAACATGCTGAAGGAAATGCTTTTTTCAAGAATTCTTCTTTTTATTACATGAAAAAAGCTCCTGATGGCTCTTTATGGGTTACTGGTAGTGAGGGAGTGTTTGTTATAAAACCAACAGGTGAAGTCAAGTTAGTCTTAATCCAAGATAAGAAAACGAGACGTATGCCGATGCAAGGCATTGAGTTTGATAGCCAAGGTAGAGCTTGGGTTGGAACTAATTTGGGAGTAGTCTTAATAGATTCTCATACATATCGTATCCAAAATTTTAAAGGTGACATGGAAGCTTTTTCCAACACCATGAATTGGAAGGTAGCGAAAGGACATCGTGACCAGATGGTGGTCTATTCTGATGACAGTCTTAAGATATATGATATCAACACTTTACAACATAAAGATTTAGCATTCCCAGAGATGATGATAAGCGACCATTGTGGTGTAATCTATGATGATCAAAAGGGACATTACTATATAGCTAATGAAAAAGGTTTGTTCAGGACTGATTATGATTTTGACGATGTACTAAGTATCGGTTCTATGCAAAACTTGGGTATCAATTATATCTCATCTAATGGCATCGTAAATAAGAATGGAGAACTTTGGGTTTGTTCGGGGAATGGGTTGTACCATACAAAGTTAGAGACTTTGGAAAAGAGTATTGCCAACAAGGCACATTTCCCTATCATTCCTTATCGCCTTTCTTTTGGAGGTTCTTTGACAGGTATAGGTGTGGAGCGTGAGGTTTTGCATGACAAGAATATACATACAACTTGGAATTTTGTGCAGTCAAGGGTCAGTTTTATTCCTGTATTTGGAGATTTTGCAAGACAGGAGGGACGTATTTATGAATATCGCATAGACCAGGGAGATTGGATAGCTTGCAAGGATCAATATGTGGATATACAAGGCTTGTTGCCAGGCAAGCATCGTTTGGCAGTGAGACTTTTGGGTATTCCTTCTTCCGAAACAGTTTACTTGCTTTGGGTTACTCCTTCTTTCCTGTTTTGGGTAGAAATGCTTCTCTTTGTGTTGGCTGTGTTTGCAGGCTTTCGTTTCAAGTCTTATCGCAAGAAAACCAATATTTTGCTGGATGAGCGTAATATCATTGAACAGGCCTTGATAGAGGTGGAAGAGGTGCAGAATAAGGAAGAAGAAAAACTTGATGAAATTCTGCAGGAAAATAAGAAAACGGTCAAGATTAACCATGCGGAAATGGAGAAGTTGTTCTTGCGTGTGGATGAACTGATGAAGACGGAAAAGCCTTATTTGAGCCAAGACATGCGATTGAGCGACTTGTCAACGGCAATGGGAGTATCTAATGCGATTTTAAGTAATATGTTTAAGTATTACTTGGAATTAGGCTATTATGATTATGTAAACGGTTATCGCCTGAAAGAGTTCAAGCGTTATTTGGAAGAAAAGGCTTATAAGCAATATACCATCATTGCTTTGAGTGAGAAATGTGGTTTTAAAAAGTCTTCCTTCTTTACGACTTTCCGCAAAATGGAAGGTATGACCCCGACGGAATATTTGCAAAAGCATACTTGAATTTTTGATGAAAGACTATATGGAGAGTCCAAATTAACGATTAAAGCTAATTTGGACTCTTGTTGTATGTGCTTGATAATTAGAGGTTTATTTGTTCTGTAGTCCAAATTGTTCATGTTGGATTTTTCTTATGTGTCAAGGAGATACATGTATGAAAAAATAATTCTATCTTTGCAATCGCAAATGTAATTTAAAACGGAAAAAGAAACCTGTAATGAAGACAATGAATAAAATCGACAATCTTAAAACCCAGCAGAATTTATTGCTTGGTCGCCTCTGTTCGGAGAGCCGTAAGGATTTCTTAGCATATTTTTTAAAATATACTAAGGATATGGATAAAGCTGAAGATATGACTCAGCAGTTGTTTCTTCACCTATTGTTGTATAAGGAACCCATTCTTCCTGACACGTTGAAAAGTTTTGCTTTTCAAGCGGCTCGTCGCCTTATCATAGATGATGCTCGTCGCGTTGCGTGTCATCGTGTTAGGATGGATTTTTATACTACTCATTTCAAAAATGAGACAGAACAAGTTGATGCCCAGCAGATGATGAATTGTGCTCAAATCAAAAAAATAGAGAAGGATGCAATATCAACATTGGGCAAGAAGGCTTCTTTAGTTTATGAGTTAAGTCGTTTTGATGGGCTGTCAGTTGATGAGATTGCTGCTAAAATGAAAACGAAGCGTAGAACGATAGAGTCTCAATTATATTTTTCAAGGCGTTATGTACGCCAAGTGTTGTCTCGTGTAATGGTAACAATCGTTTTCTTGTTTTCGTTGTGTTCTCTGGTTCCTGCAGCAAATGACAATGGGCGTTATCTGTTTGCAACTAAGTCACGTGTGGATTTGGCTAAATCTCGTATCGCGAAAGAACCTGTCATGGCAAACTATTGGAAAAGTTTGGAGGATAAAGCAAAAAAGTCTCTCAAAAATACAGATTTGAGAAACGTGGAATATGTGTCTTTGGCCTATCGTATGACAGGTAAGAAGGAATATGCTGAGAATTTACGCAAAAGTTTGTTGCAATTTGAAAAAACTGCAACATGGGGTAGTGCAGAGATGCTGGCTCGTAAGCCTCAGTGGACTTCTGATTTGGGGCAGGCTTATAAATGTTATTTGGCTGCTGTGGCTTATAATGCAGTTCGCAACTATTTGTCGGCTTCTGACCGAAAGAAAATTGCCAAGTCACTTTATCGTATAGGGTTGAAACCTGCTATAGGTGATTGGATTGATCCTACGACTCGTATCCATTCCCTTAATTCCATGGGACATAACTGGTGGGCAGCTTGTGCAGGTCAAGGAGGTATGTTGGCATTGAGCTTGGCTGAGGACTTGCCTGAGGCAAAGGTAGCTGCCAGTAAAGTATTGGAGGCAATGCCTCAGTGGTTTGCTTTTGAGGGGGATGTGTTACAGAATAAGCCTCGGTCTTTTGATGAAGCGGGTGGTATGTATGAGAGTGTCAGTTATGCCAATTATGGTATTCAAGAAGCTTTGCTCTTTTTGGTGGCTTATAAGAATATGTATCCACAGGCACAATTGCCTAAGATTCCTCAATTGAATAAACTCGCAGACTTTTATTTCAATGTCTGTTATCCGTCTTCTTCTATATTAAGATGTATGAACTTTGGAGATGGTGGTTCGTATGTTACAGGCTTGGGAAACATGTCTTTGGCAAACTATCTGGGCTATCCGATAAATAATCTTGGTTGGTATGCAAGCATGATGCAAGATGGAACCAATAAAGAAGAGCTTTACCGTAATAATCCAATAGGATTCCTTTATACAATCTATGAGAATGATGTTAGAACACCTTTGCTCCCAACTTCTCATCTGTGGAAAACCTTTGGATGGGCTACTATGCGTGATTCTTGGCAGAAGGATGCCACGATGTTGGCGGTGAAGAGTGGCTATACATGGAATCATACTCATGCGGATGCCAATTCTTTCATTCTGTTTCATCATGGTGTGGATATTATCAAGGATGGTGGTAACTGTAGTTATCCTTTGGAACAATATCGTAAGTATTTTTTTCAAAGTCAAGCTCATAATGTAGTACTGTTTAATGGGAAGGGACAATCGACAGAACAACAATATCATGGGGCTTTGCTGCAAGGTAAGTTGCAATATATGATGGATGCGGGCAACATGAAATATCTTTTGGCAAATGGCACAGGACCGATGGCAGATAAGCTGATTCGTAATTTCCGCCATTTCCTCTGGTTGGATAAGGTGGTCTTGGTTATTGATGACTTGGAGAGTTATGAGCAAGGCTCTTACGAATGGTTATGGCATACGAATGGTAAGACTTGGAACAATAATGGACGGTTAAGTGTAGAGAATGGTAATGCGGCAGTCGATATTTTACCGCTTTATCCTGCATTAATGGTTCCCTCTGGTTTTGTACATGATTATCCTACCTATTTATATATAAAGGAGCATCAAGGACCTATTGATCACCACCAAGACCAAACAGAAACATATTATGGATTGAACCTTCCTCAGCCAGCTAAGAAAGTAAAGGGACTTACTGCCATTATTCTAAAAGATAATCCTAAGGATAAGGATTTGCCTGTATTTGAAAAGAGACAGGGAGATGATTGGATTGGAGTCCGTATGACCCAAGGTGATCAGGTGACGGATGTCTATCTCAACCAACTGGCAGATGGAACATTGATGCATAGCAACTCTTGGATTCAAGCAGATGGTTGGACGACGGATGCCTATATCTTGGCGGTCACTTATAATAAAAAGGATGGAGCAGAGAAAGCCAAGCGCATATTTGTAGGTTACGGCAGTTCCTTGAGAAGGCAAAATGAGGTTTGGTATTCTTCCTTGAGCAAACTGTATTATATGCAGACTGAACAACAGGGAAAGGCGCAGTTCTTGATAGACGGTGCAGCGCATTATGATGCAATCTTTAAGCCATTGAAGAAAACTTCACAAGTATTAGTCAATGGAAAGTTGACTTCTGTGGAGAAAGACAAGTTTGGTGTAAGGATACAAAAATAAAGGAATATGGACAGGAAATGATAAAAAGGCACCTGTTTGGATATATAATATTCCGAATTAAACAAGTTGGAGTGTTCAAGGGTAGGGAAAAGCTGAAGTTTTTCTGTTTTTCTATACCTTTGCATCCGACAAACTTAATAACAATGGTCAATTAGTAACAATATTCATTTTAAAACATAATGACTATGAGAATTAGACATTTACTTTTGGCAAGTATGGCTTTGTCGGCTTTGCCTATGATGGCACGTGATGTGCATGGTATTAATGGTTTCTACAACTATACTGCGCAGCAAATCAACGCTACAGGAAATATGTTTAGTTGGTTTGTTGAGGGAAGTAAGTATGAAGGTTTTAAGCATTCAGACATGCTTCTTGATGGTGACTATCTAAAACTCATCCTGGGCAAGAACAGTGATGAGAAAACCATAGATGCTGGTAAATTCGCAACAACTACCCAGGCTTGTCAATGGCGTGCTTCTTTTGATTTCTTGCATGACAAGAAGGGAGATTCTGGTTTGCGTTTGAAAGTGACAAAGGAGAATCCGGTTGTTGCAATCAAGTTTGCTTTACCTATCAATGTTTTGGATAGCTGTAAGACAGATGTTGGCACGGAGATGTGGTGGATCAATCCTGTGACAGGTGCTTGTGAAACTATCGGATGGCAGTATGGTATGGAGGGAATCAACAATGGACGTTGTGATTTCGTCAAGAAATATCCTGGCACCAAGGTTAAGACTTCCAAGGACGAGAATGATGCTGGTCGTGATTCTGTTTCCATGGCTGGTAGATTTACGCAGAAACTCGATAATGGCGTAGTCATGCGTTTCCAAACCAATGACAAGAAATGGGAAGGTGAGAAAAACCTCGTCGTTTTGCGTTTGCCTGACAATGAAGATAAGGCGGAGTTTATCGTATTAGTAAACTATGCGGCAGCGCGTGATTATTATAACCCAACCTATTATTATTTGGCAAATCATGATTATATTGAGATTCCAAGTTGGCACTTGAACTTTGGTGGTTGGGCTAAGGATTATGACGAGGAAGGACTGGATTTGCCAGAGGAGCAACGCCCAACCATGTATTTAAAGTGGGTTAAGACCTTTAAGAATATCGAGGATGCCGTCAATAACGAAATCACCAAGGAGAATAACTGGGGTGATGGAACAGAAAGTATCGCTAAGTCACGTCTCAACTATGCTCTCTATTATGCAGAGCAATACTTGAACGGTTTCTTGTTCCGCAATACAGAGTATCCTGAATTGGACGATACGGCTTACAGAACCTATAAGGAAGCATATGATGCAGCAAATAAGGTCTTCAACAATTCTTCTACTGATGCAGATTATGAAGTGGCAGTTAGTGACTTGGAGAAGGCTAAGGTGATATTCCTTCATGCGGTAGATCTCAATAAAGAGTTAGTTTACAACTATTTGAGAAGCGCAAATGGTACTTCTTCTTTGATTGTTGGTGCAGCTGATGTCACTGTGGGTGATTTGACAGGAAAAGCTTTAACGGCAGGTAGCAATGAAGCTGCTGTTGCATTTAGCTTTGTTCCTACAGGTGGACAGATAGATGGACAGCGCTCATTTAACCTGAAAACTTCAGGCGGAACGATCGTTCAGGCTTCTGATGGAACCCTACTTTTGGTTAGTGAGACCAATAATCCTGCAATCTTCACGATGGCAAATCGTGATGGTGAAAACTATGACTTGAAGTGTGGAGATTACTACTATTATCTCGACAATAATGGTGTGTTTACTGCAACCAAGGCTTATGCAACAGTTGATCCAGACGACTATGACGCTATGAGTAACTATATGTTCACCGTAGAAGATGCGTTAAATGATTATGTTCTGAAAGCTCCAGATTCAGAAAAGACCGGTTTGTTTGAGGGATGGGAATTCAATGATGCTCCCGTGGATGATCCTTCAACAAAGGGTGTATATAATGGACAGACTTTGACCATGGCAGAGTATGGTGAAACCAAGATGGTTGACAATTGGCGAATGAGTCGTTGGCGTTCATTCTCTCGTGTAAATCAAGAAACGGTAAAGAATAGCGATAATACTGATGCCAAGTGCCTTGTCTTGACTTCTGCACCTACTTATGCGTCATGGGATGGTTCTTCGACAGGTCTTGTCAACGACTTCTCTGGTCCTGCAGCTATGCGTTATGATGCAGGAACACAAGAGCCTTTCTATGCTTGTGACCCAAGTCCACGTGATGAATCTATAGCATTCAATATCAATGCAGGTATCAATCGTTACTTTGCGATTAAGATGAAGGGTACAGCGGATGTTGGCTTTGGTACATTAACCTTCTTGGGCAAAAATGATCAGGTTGTCATCAATGCGGAGCAAATATCAGGTGTCAAGGGCGATGTTGTGTACTGGGATATGCTGAACAGTGGTTTCTCTGTAGGCAAGAACTTGTTTACCAGTGCCTTCTTCTCTCCTACAGGATTTACTTCTGCAGATTCTAAACTCTATGTTGATTGGATGAGAACATACGATGCGGTATCAGATATTCCAGAGGAGAAGTTTGCTGATGGTGTAGCTACAGGTATTGAAGAAGTTGTTGCAAACAAAGATGCTCAGTTCTTGGTATCAGGTAATACAGTATGTTTCATGAATGGTGGTAGCATCTATGGTGTTGATGGAACTTTGAAGGCTCAGGTGACGGGTCGTCGTAACGTAAACTTGCCAGCAGGTGTTTATATTGTGAAGACTGCTTCCAATAGTAGAAAAGTTGTAGTCAAATAATTTTATATTAGTTAATGTTGATGGGAGCAAGATGGTTCTTGGCTCCCATCAATTACCCTAAACTATCAGCCTATCTTGGGCTCATTAACGTAAATAAAAAATCTCAATTATGAAGAGAAACCTCTTGTCTCTAATGGTTGTTGTATTCTGCTTGGGAGCAATGATGCTTTCCGGATGTCAGGATTCAGACAATATTGGTGGAAATTATAAGACTTTTGATGGAGAGACCATCAAGGACTACATGGATAATCATCCTGAGTTCTCTGAGTTTGAGCAGGCATTGGACCAAGTGCATGCTTTGTCCCTGTTGTCTTCATATGGTAAATATACATGTTTCTTGCCTGATAATGATGCGGTCAACGATTATATAAAGAGAAACGGCTTTGATTCTTTTGAGGCTTTTCTCGACTCTACGGAAGCCGTGAAGAACATGGTGTATTATCATCTGATAGATGGAGAAAGCCATGGGGCGGATGTTTATACTACCGCCTATTTTAAAATCGGAAATATCGAAACCAAGAACATGCTTGGACGTTACCTTTACACGACTGTGACTCCTGACGGTGCGTCTTGGTTGATTAATAATAATTCAAAAATCATTGGCACCAACAATATGATGGTGAATGGTGTCATACATCTTGTAGATAGAGTGGTTGAAGGTAATAACGAGTTGGTGAGTGACTATATAATGAAAGATCCTCAATTCTCGATTTATACACAAGCATTGAAGGCTACGGGATTGATAGATTCATTAAGCCTTGTTGAGGACGAAAGCTATGTTCAGGTGGCAAGTACAGAGCCGAGTGCTCCAACCCCAGCCAAACGATTGTATGGCTATACGGCATTGTTGGAGCCTAATACCGTCTTGCAGAAAAATGGTATAAATACTCTTGCCGATATGCGTAAATATGCAGAAGAGAAATATCCTGACGGAAAGGGCTTGCCTGATACTGATAGGCAGAGTAGCTTAAACATGTTTGTTGCTTATCATCTGATACCTTACAAGTTGACTTCAAGTCAGCTTTGTCCTACTCGTGGTCTCACAGTTACAAGGACTTTCTATGATATTGCGTGGCAAACAGAAACTTTTAGAGATGGCAAATATTCGCTGGACAGTTATCTTTTCCCAATGGCTCCTAATACCCTGATGAATGTTCAGGAGTTTGTATGGAGAGATCAGGATGCGCAGACACCAATCTTTAATGATCCACGAAATCCGTATGATCCACGATATAATAACCTCGTGTCTGAGGCAGATGATGTCGTTACAATAAATATAGGCAATAGCAATATAGACTGTCTTAATGGTATTGTACATTCGTTGACCAATATGTTGTATTTCCGTGATGACATTTATCATAAACGCATCAGAATGGATTTTACCCTCTTTTTCCCAGAAATGTGGAACAATGATATCCGAAGTCATGCTGCTACGATTCCATATGGCTATTTGTCCAACCTAAAGTATGAAAATACGGATGACAAATGGGTTAGATATTGGTTGGAATATGGTGGACACAGTTATTACCTCGGTGATAATTACAAAGTATGGGGGCGTGGTAACTTTGATATAACAATAGGTCCGATTCCTTCTGGTAGTTATGAGGTTAGAATCGGATATCATGTTGGTGTGTATGATTGTGGAGTTGTTCAGTATTACTTGGATGGTGAACCTTGCGGTATTCCTTTGGATCAAACTATCAGTGCGGCAAAGAGTACTGAGATTGGTTGGAATCAAACTTGGTTCTATCTTTATGGTGGAGTTGAGCAAACCCCAATATTTGCTTGGCTTTCTGGTCGTGAGACGGCTGACGATTATTATGGTTACGACAATGACAAAGCCATGCACAATTTGGGGTATATGAAAGCTCCCGATTGTTATACGGCGAGGGAGTTGGCAAATGGTAATTTTGAGCCAATTCATGCTGGTACAGCACGTAATGATGCATACTCTGTAAGACGAGTCCTGAAGATGGTTACTTGGGATAAAACAGAGAAGCATACCTTTACTATCTCAAATTTGATGGATAAGGGATTTGATTTGGATTATATTGAGTTCATGCCGAAAGACATGATAGAAAACGAGGATACTCATTAAATAATATGGTATAATTATGAAGAAAAATATGAAATTCCTACCTTTCAAGAATTTAGGTGTCGCATTCCTATTGGCAAGTTTGCTGATGCCGACCTCTTGTACGGATAAGTTTGATAGTGAGGAAGGACATAACCCAACTTGGTTGGGTAGCAATATATATGACTATTTGAATGGTCGAGGTGACTGCAAGAATTTTGTACGTCTCATCAATGACGAAGGTCTCAAAGATGTGATGCAATATTCTGGTAGTAATACTCTGTTCTTCTGTAATGATGATGCCTTTGAACGTTTCTATCAGAACAACGATATGGGAATTCGGAGCTATGAGCAGATGCCAGAGTCGTTAAAGAAGTTGTTCTTGCGTTTTGGTGTTATAGAGAATGCTCAGCTTATAGAGCGTTTGTCTTTGTCTGACAAAGGAGCTATCATGTTGCGTCGAACAACGGATATGCAGGTGTCTGATACTATACCAGTTGTAGAAGCAGGTCAATTACCAGACAATTCGTATTTTGAAACTTTGAGAACAAAAGGAAAACCTGTAAAGTTGTTGCAAGATGGTACTCAATGGACTTTGGTGCAATTCTTTCCTGAAGTGATGAAAAATAAGGGCATTACGAATAAAGATTTGCAATTCATCACTAGAAACAGTTCTGCTTCTACCGACAGTACATATCTTTATGATAATCGAATTGTCAAGCAAGATTTGGTATGTAAGAATGGCTATTTGCATGAATTGGAAAATGTATTGCTGCCACCAGAAAATATGGCAGGATATATACGAAAGTCTGATGACTTGCGACAATTCAATCACTTGTTGGAGCGTTTCTGTGTTCCGAATCTTTATGGCAAGACGGAACAAGGGGATTCAATTTATGAATTGAGATATTTCAATAATGGAAAACGTGCGCTATTGAAAGATCCGCAAGGAAATACTGCTCCTGCGACTCTTATTTTTGATCCAGGATGGAACATGTATGCTTCTTCTATGACGGTGGGAAATCAACAGGAACCTTACCAACAGACCATGGGTTGTATGTTTGCACCAACCAATGAGGCTTTGGAGGAGTTCTTCTCCCCGACAGGTGAAGGTGCTGATTTTTACAAAGCTTTCGGTACTTGGGATAATGTTCCAACTACGATGGTGGCAGACATTATCAATTCTCATATGAAAAACAATTTCTTAACTGCACTTCCTAGTGTGTTTGATAAGTTGACAGATGAGAATGGTTATTCGATGGATGTGAAGGAAAGTGATATCAAGGACACTTATGTCGCAAGAAATGGCTTAGTGTATGTCTCTAACAAGGTGTTTGCTCCACAAGATTATAAAACCGTTATGGGACCAGCTAAGATTAATGTGAATAATTCGCTGTTCAGTCAGGCAATTTGCAATACCGATTATTCATACTATGCCTATTTCCTTCGTGCCCCAAAGAATGTGTATTACTTCTTTGTCACTCCTGATAAATATACCAAGGGGTATGTTGATCCTGTGGCGCAAGGCTACTCTTCGTCGGCGATGAAATGCAAGCTTGACTTTTATGTCAACTCTGCCAATAAGATTGTGGCTACACCGATTAATATAGAGTCGGGTGATACCATCATCAGTACAAAACTGCCATTGGGTAGTACAGGAGTGGTTTCTACTGGAATGAAGAGCCGTATGAATGATATCCTTGGTACTCATACCATTGTTTGCTCATACGCTGGAGAGCTGGAAGACCGATTGGCACGAGGACAAGAATATTTCGTCAGCAATACTTACGCTCCAGTCCATATACGTTCTCTCCATGTAGGTGGAAAGGTGAGTGCGCCTGGAAATGCGAAAGACTTGAATGTATTGCAAACTTTCAACAAGAGCAATGGACGTACGTTTGTCATAGATGGTTTACTCCAAAGTTCTACTCATTCGATTTATCGAATCTTGAAGAATCATCCAGAGTTCAGTGAGTTTTTCAATATCTGTGAGGCTATCGGTGTATTCTCGTCTAGTTCTGCTGACGGCAATGCTGCTGTGGATTATATGGTGAAGTTCCTTAATCGTTTCCATTATACCGTGTATGTGCCGACGAATGATGCCATCAGAAAGGCTCAACAAAGTGGCAAGATTCCTACTATCAGTGAGTGGGAAAACGAGGGAGATGCTGAGGTGAAGGAACGGATGACAAAGAAGTTGAATAACTTCGTGAAGTATCATTTCCAAGATAACTCTGTGTTTGTTAAAGGCGCAAAAGAAAGTGGAGCGACCTACCTCTCGTCAACTCTCAATGAGTCAACCAAGAAGTTCTTCCCTATCAAGGTAAACAATACGGGTAGTGCTATCCAATTGATAGATAATAAAGGACAAACGGCAAATGTCGTTACATCTGGCAACCTCTACAACTTGATGGCTCGTGACATCATTGTAAATAATAAAGATAAGAACTCGGCTACAGAAATGGTTTCCTATTCTTATGCCGTTATCCACCAAATTGATCATGTTTTGAACTATGAATAAAGTGACGAATAAGATTTTGAACAAAAAGTTAGTAGCTGTCGGCATGATGTTGATGGTATCTTCATGGGCTTGGGCTCAGCATACCATTACGGGTAAGGTGACAGATGGTACTACAGGAGAAGAAATCATTGGTGCTTCTGTAACAGAGGTCGATGCCACTGGACGTGTGATTTCTGCTGCTGTCACCAATATCAATGGTGAGTATTCCTTGGTCATCAAGAATCCCAAAAACAAGATCTCAGTTTCATACATTGGCTATAAGAACCAGAAGATAACCCTGAAAGGTCAGACTACATTAGACATCAAACTTCAAGATTCTAGTATTGGTGTTAATGAGGTAACAGTTACGGCTAGACGTAGAGCAAGTGGTGAGAACGGCTTCAATATCTCTCAGCGTGAGGTCAGTCAGGCGGTAGGACATTTCAATTTAAGCGACATGGAGGGTGTTTCTGTAACTTCTGCTGACGATGCACTGCAGGGACGTATCTCTGGTCTTGACATTGTGGGTAGTGGAGTACCTGGTAGTGGCAGTCAAATGCGTATTCGTGGTACCAGTACGATTACGGGTAATGCGCAGCCTTTGGTCGTAGTTAATGGTGTGCCTTTCTCTGGCAACATGGATATAGACTTTGCAACGGCAACTGACCAGGAGTATGCAGATCTGCTGAATGTCAATGTGGATGATATAGAGGACATCACAGTTTTGAAGGATGCGGCTTCCACTGCTATGTGGGGTTCCAAGGGTGCTAACGGTGTGTTGCTGATTACGACTAAGAAAGGTGCCAAAGGAAAAACTCAACTTACCTATTCTTATAAGTTGAGTGGTCAGACGCAACCTAAGGGAATGGATATGTTGAGCGGTAACGACTATACCATGTTGATGAAGCAAGCTTTCTTCAACCAAGATCTGACGGGTAGCAATACCTATGCAGATTATTCTTTTGACGAGCTAAACTACAACTATGCAGGTTTCCCATTGGCATACAATTATGATAAGAATACAAATTGGGTGGATGCTGTAACCCAGAAGGGATGGACGCATGACCATTATCTAACATTGAATGGTGGTGGCGAACGTGCCAACTTCCGATTGAGCGCAGGTTATTATGACCGTACTGGTACCAACCTCAAACAGGAATTTGAGAGGTATAGCAGCCGTATGCAGTTGGATTACAACATCTCTCAGCGCATTCGTGTGTCAGCGGAGGTACAGTTTACGTACTCCAACAATCATAAGAATTATCAGTCGCTTCTTGATATAGCCTACAAAAAGATGCCTAACATGTCTATCTACGAGTATGATGTAGAGGGTAACCAAACAGGAAGATATTTCAATATCCCATACGGTGAAGGCATAGGTAATCCAAGTAGTAAGTTTGACTCCAAACAGCGTAATCTTTATAATCCTGTAGCGTTGGGAAACCTCGCTAAAAATGATGTCAAGACCTATAGGGTAATTCCGAAGATTCAGCTTCAATATGATATCTTTGACCCAGAGAAAATTTATCTCCGATATATGGGATGGGTTTCTATGGATATCAACAATGAGACAACAGATAAGAACTTACCTTCTTCGGTAGTTTGGGATGCTTCACAGAATTATGCTACAGCTAATGGCTCAGAAAGCAATAGCTCGGACTCTCGTACTATCATGACGGAGAATAGCTTGACATGGCAGAGTCGTTTCAAGAACCCTGATGTTCATAACTTGCAGGCGCAGGTGAAGATGCAAACGAGCACCTCTTTCCGTACCTTGCAGTATCTCAAGTCGTATGGTATCCCTAGCTCATCCATGACTGATGCAACCTCTCCTGGTACAATCAATCAGACGCAAAACTCCAATACCGAAGATAAGAGTGTCAGTTGGATGGGACGTTTGCACTATGTGCTCTTGGGACGTTATATCTTTGATGCCAACTATCGTATAGATGGTAGTACCCAGTTTGGTGCAGACAAGCGATATGGTTCTTTCCCAGGTGTGTCAGGCAAGTGGATTATTTCTGATGAACCTCTTTTCAAGAAGGCTTTGGGTGACAAGGTCGTTACTTTGTTAGCATTTCGTCCGAGTTGGGGTATCTCTGGTCGTCAGCCAGGCAAGAACTATTTGCAGTATAGCTTGCTCTCGACTTCCAACTATGGCTATATGGATATGAGTGCAGTTTATCCTACTCGTATTCGCTTGGATGGATTGAGATGGGAGAAGGTGACCTCCATGAACTGGGGATTTGACTTGGAGTTATGGGATGGTAAGGTAACGGTCAATGCAGACTGGTATCATAAGCGTACCAACGACTTGCTGTTCAGCAACCTCTCGATTCCTTCTACATCAGGTTTCTCCACCTTATCTTATAAAAACGTCGGAATCTTGGACAATGACGGTTGGGAGTTGACCTTTAACTTGAACAAGATAGTCAATGTGGGTAAGTTCTCCATGGACTTTACATGTAACTTTGCTTCTAATAAGAACAAAATCGTAGAGTTGGATGAGAGTGTACTCAACTCTTATAACAATGTCACCAACTTTGGCAATGGAACATACGGAACCTTGTTGAAAGAAGGGAATTCGTTTGGCTCTATCTATGGTTTTAGATACAAAGGAGTGTATGCCTATAGCATGGACAATATAGACAAAGCCTTGGAAGAGAATAAAACTTGTGCGGTGGCTAAGGATGCCAATGGCAACATCCTGTATAATAATGATGGTACAGTCAAGCCTATGTATTATTACTACAAAAGCACCAAGTACCAATTCAAGGGTGGTGATGCCATGTATGAGGACCAAAACCATGATGGTAGTATCGACCAGTATGATGTCGTTTATCTTGGCAATTGCAATCCGAAACTCAGCGGTGGTTGGGGTATGACGTTCCGATATGACAAGTTCTCACTCAACTTCTTCTGTAATTTCCGTTGGGGAAGTAAGATAGTTAACATGGCTCGTATGAATGCGGAGAATATGTACTATGCTTATAATCAGTGTAGTACCGTGAACTGGCGTTGGCGCAAGGAAGGTGATATGACTGACGTGCCACGAGTTGTCTATATGCAAGGTTACAACTGGTTAGGTTCTGATCGTTATGTAGAAGATGGCTCTTTCATGCGTATGAAATATATTACCTTGAAATATACGTTCCCGACACAGTTGACCAAGCATTGGGGAATCAGTCGTATGAACATGTACTTGACTGTCAACAACCTGTTCTGTTTGACCAAGTACTCTGGAAGTGATCCTGAAATCAACAGTAATGTAGCCACAGGCGTGGTATATGACAACTCTACGACTCCACGTTCCAAGGACTGGACATTGGGCTTGTCGGTGACATTCTAACAATTTGAACCATAACATATAATATAAAAGATATGAAGAAAATATTATCTATATTCATGCTCATGATGAGTCTTTGCTCTCTGACGAGTTGCGATGACTATTTGACGCTGTATCCAGAAGACGATATGGTTGACGATGAGTATTGGGTTGATGGCAATAAGGTGCAAAGTGTAGTTGCCGCATCCTATAGATATATGGCAGAGGATAATGTGCTGCGCAAACTTCTTTATTGGGGAGAGGTGCGCAGTGACAATGTCAGCTACAATAGTGGTGGAAACAATGTAAAGAACCTCTATGATGCCAACTTGCTTTCATCTAATAGCATTGTGAAGTGGGATGGCTTTTACAAGGTAATCAATATCTGTAACAATATCATCCAAAAAGCACCTGCCGTTTGTGAGCAAGACCCAAACTTCACAGTGGAAAAGATGCACAACTACATGGCTGAGGCTTATACGATGCGAGCCTTGTCTTATTTCTACTTGGTGCGTGCATTCCGTGATGTGCCATACGTAGATACGCCTAGTGATAGTGAACAGAAGGACTATATGGTCTATCAAAGTGATGGGGACAGTATCGTGAACTGTCTTATCAGTGACTTAGAGCAATATGCCATTGCGTGGGCACCTGAGGACTGGGATACTGAAGCGCATTCTCATGGGCGTATTACTTTGAATGCTGTTCGTGCATTGTTGGCTGACCTTTACCTTTGGAAGGCTTCAGACATTAATAATGCAAATGCTAAGACTGATTACGAGCAGTGTGTGAAGTTGTGTGATGTCATCTTCTCTGATGACCGCTCAACCTTGGTGTTCTCAGAAGCCCCAAGCGTGTATAATGATGTGTTCTATGCAGGAAATGCACCCGAAAATATCTTTGAACTGAATTTTGTGACAGGAGGATTGGCTAATAATGCCACATCAGCTCTTTATGGTAATCCAAACAAGAGTGCTGTAGCGCAGTTTACCAATACACAGAATCTGTTTGGTACCTATGGTGATAATGACCAGCGTCGTTACCAGTATTTTAAGCTAAGCTATACAGGAAATTCCTCAGAGTTGTCAGTGGCAAGCACCAGTATCTTCAAGTATGAGGGAATGAGGGCAGCTTCCGATTATGGTTCGACAGATTATTCCTATCGTTCTAATACGAGCTATGCCAATTGGATCGTTTACCGTTTGGCAGATGTCTATCTGATGAAGGCGGAGGCGCTGGCTGAGTTGGCAAAGATAAATAGCAACATGGAACAGGCTGAACAAGCTGTAGAATTATGTAATGTCATCCATAATCGTTACAATAATAATTTAGATCAACTGACGATAGGGCAAATAGATGAGGCAGAGACCGTTGTCTTGGAGGAACGACGCCGTGAGTTCTGTTTCGAAGGTAAACGCTGGTTTGACTTGTTGCGAAAGGTGCGCCGAGAAGGAAGTACAGAGAAGGCTCTGCTGATGCTGACTTCTGCTCGAAGCGGCGATGTTTCGCTCTACGAGGCTCGCCTTTCGACGATGGATGCTTGGTATCTCCCGATCTCAAAGACTGAGATGGATGCCAATCCTCATCTTCATCAAAATGCTTATTATGCTCAGAAGGAAGAGTAATCTTTGTGAGATATTCAACCATGTTTTGTAAAACGTATTGATAAATAAAGACAATCATGAGAAATCAATTATATCATATCTGCCATCTGATGCTTGTTGCGGGCTTGGCTTTCTGCTTGGTGGGATGTCAGGACAAAGAGTGGGATGACCATTATGGGATGGGAGAGAATATTTCATCTCAAAACTTGATGGAAATATTGGAAAGTCATCCTCAGTATAGCCAGTTCTGCCAGGTGTTGAAAGATAATCATTTGGATACTTTGCTTTCCGCTGACCAGACTTTTACCATTTGGGCACCAACCAACGATGCAATGAGCTCTTGTCAACAAGATGGCAATGCCATCGACCAGTTTTTGAAAAATCATATTTGTAGATATGTCTATAATGGGGCTGACTTGACAGATACAACATTGGTGCGTGTAAAGATGCTCAATGGTAAGTTCCAAAACTATGAGCGTACTGCCAATGGATATACTTTTGCCGACATCCCTGTGGCAAGCAACGAGATGGCGGCAAGCAATGGCTTGGTTCATGAGTTGCAGGCTGTGGCTCCTTTCTATCAAAACCTATATGAGTATATTCAGAAGGATGGTAATGAGACAGATTCTTTGGCAACTTATTTGAAGTCATTTGATACATACGAATTTGACAAGGCGAATAGTACATCTATCGGAAAAAATCAGTTAGGACAGTTGGTCTATGATTCCGTGTTTACTTATTCTAGTAAGTGGATGAAGAGATATGGTGACTTATATCTTGAGGATAGCCTCTATACGATGCAGGTACCAACGAACAGTGGCTGGAAGAAAGGACTTGCCAAGACCTCCTCTTATTTCCGTACATTTGGTAATCTGGTGACTTCGTCGGTTAATGCGATCAACGTACCTACTCGTACGTATGAATTGGCTGGTTTCTTGGCTGATTCTCTTTCTCTGGCATATACCAAGGAAAATATGGCGGCCAATTTGGTATTCAGTGGTTTGGTAAATCCTAACAATGCCCCGGGTGATTCCTTGGTTGCTACATCTGGCGTTTCTTACCATCATCCTGCAAATCTCTTTGCAGGAGCAGTGAAAGAAACAATGAGCAATGGTGAATTATGGAGAACTGATGAGTGGAATTATCAGCCGAGCGACTGCTTTTTCAAAAAGATTGAGGTGGAGGCGGAAAATGCCGTTAACCGTTATAATGCTTATTCTACCGTGTTGTCTCGTAGCAGCGCCTCTACCATCTATCGAGATTCTGTTTCTGAACAAAAATATATCGAGGTTACGCCAACGACAACTAATGCTCGCACTCAGCCGACGGTTCAGTTTACCATACCGAACGTATTGGCAGCTACTTATGATATCTATTGTGTGTTTGTACCTGCTGAGGCTTATTCTGATGATATTGATGCGGATAGCACCAAGGTACGTTTCTTTTTGAATTATGTACATGAAGATGGAACAATGAAAGAGGATGCTGCTATTGTTGGAGGAACGACCCATGAAAAGGCAATGACTAAGATGTATGTGGGGCGCAAGACCTTCCCATTTGCCAACTTCTCAAAGTCTGTATTCTTTGGTAAGGAAAAGCAAGATGCCGATTGTGTTCGTCTTCGTGTACAGGCTAATGTAAGCGCAAAAGAGACTGTCAACTTTTCTCGTACGATGCGAATTGATAAGATTATTTTTGAACCTGTAATTGAATAAAGTAATGAAAAGAGACTTTTTAACATACATAGCTTTAGGACTTGCCCTTACTTCTGCGGCTCAAACCGCCAGTAGAAGAAAGGCTGCACCCAAACCACGCCTTTATGTGAGCGGTATCATCAAGGATGCCACTTCAAAGCAACCATTACAGGGCGTATCTGTGAAGTGTGGCTTGTTTGAGGCTATCACGGACGAGAAAGGTCATTATCGTGTTGGTGCTCTTTCGGAAAGTGCAGTCCTTACGTTGGAAAAGGATGGCTTCGCCCAGCGAAACTTGTCCATGCGTGGAGATACTTTGTTGAACACATCTTTATATAGTGATGCCTTCAATGACAAGATGTCTCCTAAGACATTTTCGAAAGCAACGAACGAGGTGTCCTTGGAGGATGTACTGGCAACTCATTTGGGTAATAGCGTGAGAAGTGTACAGCGTTCTGCAGTCGCAGGCATGGGGGCGAATCTTTTTGTACGTGGTTACAACTCTCTTCAGGCTAATGTGCAACCTCTTTTGGTGGTAGATGGCGTGATTTGGGATGAACAGACATTGACGGGTTCGCTTTTTGAGGGAAGCAGTTTCAATGCTTTGGCTGATATTGATGTAAACGATATCGAGAATGTACAGATCTTGAAAAATGCCTCTGCTATCTATGGTAGCAAGGGTGCAAATGGTGCTATCTTGATTACTACCAAGCAGAGTCATAGCCGTGTTACCAAGATTGATGCCGATGTATCTTACGGATTCAACCTTAAACCTCAGACTTATCGTGTGATGGATTCTAAGGATTATCGTAGTTATCTCAGTGAAATCATCAAGGGCAATTCTGGTTTCTCACACTTGAACACAGAGTTTAGTGGAATCTTGGGAATGTCTCCTTCGTCTTCCGACTATAAGACATACCATAACGATAATGATTGGAGCAAAGATGTGTATCGCGTAGGCAATACGATGCACTATGGTATCAGTGTTGATGGTAGTGACGATATTGCTAAGTATGCCATCATGGCAGGCTATACCAGCAGTGATGGTACTGTGAAATCTACCGATTTCTCTCGCTTGAATGCACGTATCAATGCAGGTGTTTCGCTCTTGAAGAATTTCCAGATAGATACGAACATATACTTTACTTATATCTTACGAAATCAACAGGATGATGGGGTGTCTGCTAATACATCACCAACCTTCCTCTCTGAAATAAAATCACCATTCTTGTTGCCTTATAGCTATACGGATGATGGTTCGCAATTGACCAATACGTTGAATGACGTAGATGTGTTGGGTGTTTCTAATCCTGTGGCAATCATTCAGAATGCGAAGAACAGTAATAAGCACTATCGTTTCGGCTTGAGTATAGCACCTCGTTGGAATATCAATCGTGATTTTTCGCTTGATGGTAGGTTTAGCTACTCGTTTAGCAGTACAAAGGAACATTATTTTCAGCCAATGAATGGCTTGTCGCCTCAGTATGATCATGGCAACAAATGGCTCAATACCATCAAGGATATGACCTTGAAGCAGAATAATATCTATGGCGATATCCATTTGAACTATCAGCATACTGTGGGGGCATCGCAGTGGCATGCTATGGCAGGTTATCGCTTGATGAAGTCTAGTTTTAAGAGTTCTTATGCGGAGGGTCACAACTCAGGTAATGATAAGATTGTCAACTTGAATAACTCTTTGGCTTTCCGCCGTTTGGATGGTGAAAACACGGACTGGGGAAGCATGGCGTTGATGGGGCAGGTCGATTATACCTATGATAATAGATATAATGTCTGGGCTGTTGTGACGACCGATGCGTCTTCTCGCTTTGGCGAACATGCCAAAAACTCTTATCGTATGTTGGGTGGAACTTGGGCAACATTTCCAAGTTTCGGAGCTACATGGAATCTTGACAATGAGCATTTCATGCGTTCTCTCCGCTTTGTCAATGATGCTAAGTTGCATGTGGCATATGGTTTGACAGGTAATGATGATTTGGAGGTGTTGCAACGCTATGCCTATTTGCAAGGTGTAGGATATATGGGCAATGCGACAGGACTGAAAATCGGAACATTGGCTAATGACAAACTGAAATGGGAAACTGTGAAGAAGTTTAATATCGGTGTAGAGTTGTCTCTTTTGAATGACCGCATTGGACTTTCGTTCGACTATTTTAATCATACGACCAATGATTTGTTGACTTATAAGCAGGCTGACATTACTTCTGGTCTATCTACTTATCTTTGTAATGATGGCAAACTGAGCAACAGGGGCTTTGAGGTAGGTATTCAAGGGCGTATTGTTGCCTTGAAAAATTTCTCGTGGTTGTCTTCTCTCGATTTCCAACACACGACCAATCGAATTAAGCAGTTGGCAGATGGAGATTATACAACAGAAGTCCTTGGCGGAGAAGTGTTGACGGCGGTTGGTCATCCCGCTTCTGTATTTTATGGCTATAAGACAAAAGGCGTTTTTGCGACTTCCGCCGAAGCGACTGAGGCAAACTTGAAGATTCAGAATGCCAATGCTTCTTACAGCACATTTGGTGCGGGTGATGTACATTTTGTGGATGTGGATGACAATGGGGTTATCAATGAGAAAGATAAGCAGGTGATAGGTAACCCTAATCCTGACTTGGCTGGTTCGTTCTTTAATAGGTTTACCTATAAGCGATTCCAGTTGGATGTGTTGTGTACTTATTCTATAGGTAATGATGTGTACAACTACATGCGCCAGCAGTTAGAGTCAATGCAAGGCTTGTGGAATCAAACTCAGGCAGTGAAAAACCGTTGGAAAAGCGAAGGGCAAGAAACCACAATGCCACGTGCCGTTTATGGCGACCCGATGGGCAATAGCCGTTTTTCCGACAGATGGATAGAGGATGGTAGTTTCTTCAAAGTGAAGAATGTAAAACTCTCCTACGAATTGCCAATCAACAATACCTATATCCATGGCTTGACTATTTGGGGTGCTATGAGTAACCTCGTTACTTTTACCAAGTATCTCGGCATTGATCCAGAGGTGAGCATGAATAGCAAGGTTCTCTACCAAGGTATAGACAATGGATTGTTAGCAAATGGCAGATCTTTCTATATGGGAATGAAAATCAACTTATAGTGGATACATATAAATAGATTAAACGTATGAAAAAGATAACATATATATTATGGGTGCTGGTTGCCGTGGCATGTTCCTCATGTTCCGACTTCTTCGATTCGGACTCCAAGAGCCTGATTAAGGCTGATGGACAGATGTATCAAGATGAATTGGAAACTCGTTCTGGTTTGTTTGGACTCTTGCAAGGATTGCAAAAAATAGGGGATAACTATGTGCTGATGGGGGAACTTCGTGGAGACTTGATGACTACTACAGACAATTCTTCACAGGAACTGCGTGATATCAATGAGTCGAACATAGAGTCTTCTAACTCTTACTTGCAAGAGAGGGAGTATTATGAGTTGCTCAATAACTGTAACTATTATATACAGCATCTTGACACAGCTGTTACTAAGTTGGAAAATGGAGTTTCTACCAAGTTCATGCTTCCTTATATGGCACAGGCAAAGGCAATCCGAGCTTGGACTTATCTTCAGCTTTGCCTGGACTATGGAAAGGTAAACTATACGACGCAGCCTATCTTGAAGAGTGATGAAAAAACGACACAAGTTTATACGCTTGACGAATTACTTCCGGTTCTCATAACAGACATAGAAGGTGCTTTGGATTTGTTGCCAAAGGAGGCGGTGGGTTCTACAGAGTCTGCCATTGGATATTCTGACCCAGGATTTACCAACTCGGTTACTTATAATTCTTACATGGCTCGCCAATTGATGTTGCCTCTCCATTTTGTGTTAGGTGAACTATACTTGTGGAAGCAAGATTTTGCAAAAGCAGCTGAGGCATATTATTATCTTATCTATAATGACCGATTAAAGATGTGTGCCAATCGTAACACTTATAGCGAGAATGGCTTGACCGTGGCCAGTAAAAATTGGGCTAATCAGTTCTCGGGCTTTAACTATCCAGAGATATTGACTGGAATCGTTTTTAGTACAGATAATTATCAGGTGACATCACGGTTGTATGACATGGCAAACAAGAACTACACGATAGCTCCTTCGTTGGCTCTGATTAATACTTTTGATGAACAAAACTATTATACCAATCGTGCTATTAGTGGTGATTTGCGTGGTCTTTATGGTACTTATACCCAGAAAACGATTGTAGGTAAAAGTGAAGGAATGGAGAATGCCTATATCACAAAATATAATTCGATGAAGGCTGGTTCCAACTACTATGTAGCTCCATGTCGTTCGGCATTGATATATCTTCGCTATGCAGAGGCTTTGAATCGATTAGGAAAGTGTAAATTTGTCTTCAATGGCTTCTTGAAGTATGGTTTGAGTGCTTATAACTTGAATCTTTATAAAGACATTATCGGCGATGAAATGACAGGGGAAAGTTGGATGAATTTTGGACAGGATGATCCTGAAGGAGAACTTGCTTCCCATTTTTCTGCCAACAATCGTGGTTTCCATGCACGTGGCTGTGGTAATACGGATATGAACGATGCCTATAAACTGGAGGCTCAAGCTAATTTAAGTGATAGTATAGAATGGGTGGAGGAACAACTCGTAAATGAGTATGCCTTAGAAACAGCTTTAGAAGGAAATCGCTTTCACGACCTGATGCGTATCTCTCGCTATCGTAATAATCCTTCATATTTAGCGCAAAAGGTTGCTGCAAAGTTTACTGGGAGTAAGAAAATTGCTGTATATACTAAATTGCAGGATATGAGTAATTGGTATTTGCCAGAATAAAATAACATTAAGAGGGTGTGTCATAAGTCCATGACGCACCCTCCGACGTCTGTAATTTTCGAGAAATTAGGTTTCATTTTCCCCGTCCCTGTACCCACTTTTATTTTTCCCTGCCCACGGAAAAATTCTTGCGTGGGCAGGGAGAAAAAATACCCAGGCAGAGAAGACGGACAAACATCTGATCTGATGAACAAAAACTTCATACAAGGTATTTGATAATGGGTTAGATTGCCAAACAAATCAAAGTCCTATTGTGCCATACGCTTAGTCGTTATTTTGCGCCAAATGGGTTAAAAAAGGCATTTGGCGCAGAATAACGACATTTTTTAAGTATGTTTTCGCACGTTATCGGCTATTTCCTACACCAACTAAACCTTCATAACATCACTTGGCAGGAATACTCGCATATCCTTAGCACAATGAGTTGGAGGCTCCTTTAAGAATAGCACAAGATGAATTTCCTGCCCTTTCTTAATAAAAGGCAAGTACTTAGCTTTCTGCTCCAAAACATTCATGAGCCTGTCGGCATCTTCATCGTGCGTCCATTTACATTCTCCTACCAAGATATGCTTCTTATCAATAGACTCTGCCACAACATCCAACTCAACCATCTTTCCATCCTTATTTTCTGGCGGAAATATCTTACCCCACCAACGAGATGCGACATTGTAGGCTATGCCATCTATAATATTTCCACTAACATATTCACGACAAAGTAATTCCCAGCATTGACCTATAAATTGTGGAAGTTGAGATAGAACCACTTGCATCACTATATCCATTCTTCCTAATTCCAAAATAGAACGATAAGGAACAATAAACTGATAGTGAAAACGTAAAAGAGAATCATTGATATGATAAATTCCCTTCTTACTTTTCTTAGGACTCTCACCAAAAGGAACCTCTCGACTAACATAGCCAAGTTCTCGCAACTTGCTTAAAGGTTCAGAAATCGTGCTGCTATCTTTACCTGCCCTATTTGCAATTTCAGACAATTTGTTGGCACCATTGCCTATAATAGTCAACAAAGTAGATGCCTGCACTGTATCTCTCATATCATCACGAAGTAGGCGTTGAGGTTCTTCTATCAAAGGTCCCTGCGGATCAAGCAATACCTTACGAATGGCCGTTTCCTTATCAGGATAATCCCTACGCAATTCCCAATAACGAGGCACTCCTCCCCAAATAGCATATTCCTCCACGGCTTGCACAGCATCACATTCCATAGCCATACTCATATATTGGGCAGGAATAGGCTGCATCTTCATAATTTCATTGGCAAGACCATAGAGGGGCGACTGTCGGTTGAGTACATACCCATGCATCAACTGCTGAGAAGAGCCACACAATACCAAATCAAACTTCAATATTTTCTCATTCAGGAGTTTCTGAATGATGGAGGGAAGTACATCACAACTTTTCACCAAATAAGGGAACTCATCCAAGCAGACCAACATACGCTCAGAGAGCTGATTGTTGAAACTTCTAAACAAAGTTTCCCAATCTGGGTAAATCACTTTGTCAAAACCATCTATTACAGAAGCTGCAACTTTGGAAAAAGCTACACGTTGAACAGTCTCTGACGAAGTGTCGCTCAAAAAGTAAATCGCCTTATGCCGTGCTTTGACGATGCGTTTGATAAGCTCTGACTTACCGATTCTACGCCTACCATAAATGACGATAAACTGAGTATCTTCTCTATGAAGGGCTTCATTCATTCGCTCTAATTCTGCCCCTCTATCTATGAGTTTCTTAAATTCCATAAGCTTTGCGTTAGAAATATCTTGCACAAAGATAATCTTTTTCAAAGATATTTCCAAATGTCTGATAATTAAAGTGATATTTATTATTGAACTTTAACTAAAGTTACTTGCTTGGATAATCAGCTTCGTTTGCATAACGAATAAGAAACTTAAGAAATATGGGGAATGCGTCATAAGAAAAATTGCAGATTCTTGATGCAATATTTATGGAATTGTGCCGTTTTTCTTATATAATCATTCTCAAAAATATGAATAGTATGAAAAAGTATATGATGGCAGTCGCCTTGATGGTGCTTTCTGTAATGACAGCCGTGGCGCAAGATGTAGAAAATCCTGTGGGGAAAATATCTGTTATCCCTCGCATTGGTGTGGTGCTCTCTAATTGGAGTAATAATAAAATCTATTTCACGACTGAAGAAAATGCTGACTATATGAAATCCAAATATCAGGCTGGATTTATGGGCGGTGTTGATTTCGAATATCGGGCTACTGAACAGGTGGGCATCAGCTTGGGAGCTTATTATGCCAAACAGGGCTTCCGATGGCCAAGTTATCAGACGGAAAGTAAGGACAATGGCAAGACGGTGCTGACGGGGTATAACAACCAGCATGTGGATCTGAACTATATTCAAGTGCCTCTGATGGTGAAGGCCTACGTCACACGCCAGTTGGCTTTGCTGCTGGGCGTACAGGTTGGCTTCCTCTTGGGTGATGCTAAATATAAGGGGGATTCTTCGGAAATTACGATTGATAATTCCGGCCATTCGGTGTATGAGGAGAAAGAATCCTTTGATGAGAAATGGCCAGCTAAGAAATGTGATGTCTCTATTCCGATTGGCGTGGCTTACGAGTATCAGAATGTGATATTGGATGCGAGATATCAGTTGGGATTGAGCAAGGTGGATAAGATGGCCAATATGCCAAGCCAGTCTAAGACGAATGCCTTTACGGTTTCTGTGGGCTATCGTTTTACGCTGTAATTCTTCTCTCTTAATCCCCTGATGCAGGGAAAATCAATCATTTATTGCATCCAAAAGAATTTGTTAATAAGTATTCTTCTTATTTGATTCGTATTAAATAATAAACAATAACGATGAAAATAGGAAGAATACTTTTTTTGATGTTCTGCTCCTACGGCAAGGGATATGAGGTAAATCATTCTCAGAAATATAAAGATGTGATTCTCGCTTCTGCTGATTCCCTCGCTACGCTTTTCAATCCTGTCGTAGGTACGATATTGAGCTGGCTGAGAGAGGTGAAACCCCGCAACTGGCCTCATAATACCATCATGGACAATATGATGAATCTCGACATGATGTTCTGGGCTGCCAAGAACGGAGGTAACAAACTGCTCTACGATTTGGCTATCTGGAGGCATTGATGAGGGCAAAGGCATTGAAATGATTGAGACTTGCAACTAAGGTTTAGGTTTATATATTAAAATTATTCAACCGTACAGGTCGAAGTTTTTTCTAGCATCTATCCTATTGATGGCATGCTCGTATATGAGTGCTCAGAAAGTTACATCGTATTCTACCACTCAGGAACAGTCTTGGAAGAAAGCCCAGACTGCCTTGTCGGGCAAAGCCAGGGGAAAGGTGGTGGCTGATGTGAAAGAACAGAGTAAAGGAATCCGATTTGTGGCTTTTGGCACAACCTTCAATGAGTATTACAACTGGAACTTCATCTTGAAGGATAACGGCATTTCGCCATGGGGATGGACTCAGAATGCGCTGATTCAGGTGGATGGAAAGACCCGCAAGATGCGATACATGGCAGAGTATTACGCCTATAAGCACTTATCTGGAAATAACATGGAAAAACCTTGTATCTGAAAATAACAGATAAAAAATCTTGATTCTTTCTGGAAAAAAAACTATCTTTGCAATGTTTTATTTAAAGCATTGCAAAGATGGATATTATAGAAAGCAGTATCATAGGAAAGAAGAATCCTGAGACTTGTGAGGATGGAATGGTAGTTACCGATGATTTCATCGCAGTGATTGATGGCAGTACGAGCAAGACTTCGAAGCATCTCAATCCTGATATGAAGAACGGAAGATATGCCATGATGCTTATCTCGCAGGCAGAACCAGATCTATACGGTTATCGATGGATTCCCGGTTTATCGGGAGGGAGTGAAGATTGTAGCGTTGAAAATGAAGCCTGCTTCAAGTAGCATTGAAACATACTTTCAAGAGCATCCGAAGCCTGTTTCATCTCCCAGTGAAGTAGTATTGGCTAGCGATGGCTATCCTTTCCTGAAGCCAACCCTGGCAGCGAGCGAGGCGGCATTGGTAGAGCAGATTGCCAACGACCCTCAGAACATCCGTTCTTTTATCGCCACCAAGGGCATCGTCGAGGGTAATAAGAGCTTCGATGATAGAACTTATATACGATTTTTAGCATGAAATCATAATAGCGTTAAGCGATTCGGTTGCAGCATTTGTTGAGCGATGGATAAAATAATTTAAATTTCGTCTTCCTTGTCGTACATGGCAGCTGCGATGTCATTGAAAGCTTTGTTGCCATACTCACCAACTTTTGAATACCATTTTTTCAGACTTTTCCGATGTTTGGTGTACTTCTTTCACAATATTATTAAAAAAATAGAAAAGGTTAAGTAGTTGATAATCAATATACGTACATGTTGATGCAAATAGTTGGTACGTTTCACATATATCGTTGGTACAAATGATACATCTGTTTAAAAGGCTTTTTCATACCTTTGCAGCAGAATTCAAAAATAACAGTCAACGATATGAAACAGACAGCCACTTCTCGTTTGGGCAACCGCGAGGAGAGTGAGGATCTCGTACACGATGTCTTCATCTCTCGCAAGCAAGTGAGAGCCATGTTGAGCATGGCGATGTAATGTTTAATTCAAATTTAACCCACTTTTTAAAGTGGACTCAACATTTTAACTTAAAAACAATGAGAAAATTATCTTTCATTTTTTTGATGTTGGTTGCATTTGTCTTTACTGTCAGTGCCCAACGCACATTCA
>ERZ1026776.238-NODE-238-length-41761-cov-6.369611_pt1 | contig 41761 bp, 35 predicted proteins | sample MGYA00380125_ERZ1026776 | MGnify/ENA primary metagenome ERZ1026776 (study PRJEB33269, sample SAMEA4719761) | human gut metagenome | biome: human-associated habitat; feature: organic feature; material: feces | place: Cameroon | collected 2013-10 ...
TACACACGTACAGCTCCACTCACAAAAAACGAAATTTATCTCACTTTCTCAAAGTTTGGCAACTAATCTTCGCTTTTCGGGGACCCCGAATGATAAAGTGGCTAAACGTATATTATCATTACATAACAAAAACCAAGGATTTAACGTCCTTGGTTTTTTGTTTTACTGATTTTTTGAATTTATATGATTTTTAAGCACAAGATTTATATATTGTGAAAGCGAACGGTCATCACATTCCGCCTCATATTTAATTTTTTCAAGAATATCGGCGTCAATTGTTATGCTTATTTTTTCCTTAAGCGGTTTCAATGGCTTCATTTTGTCGCATCTCCTAATATATAATATCCTTTGGTCAATGAGATTATACTATAAAATAGTATTTTGCATTGACAAGTAGGATAAAGTAGGATAAAATAAGATTGATTTAAAGTTTATTTTATCAAATTCAGGCTTTAAATTTTAGGAGGTAGAATATGAAAAAGAAAGCCATTATTTCAGCGGTGGCAGGTGTGATTATTGTGCTTGTGGGAATTATAGTATTTCTGCTTGTCAAAGGGCACTCTCCTGCCGATACAAAGGAAAAAACAACGCTCAAAAACGAAACGGGTGTAACTGTTGACCAAGCGTCAATCAGCTTTGCAAATATGAAGCTTGATAACGACAAGTTGCACCTTACAGATGAGCAAAAAGAAGTTTTAAAATACTTTGATAATGATTATTTTAAAGTATATTCGTATGAGGATTTGCAAAGATATCCCGACGTTTACAAGGGTGCGCAAATCGAAATCGGCGCAACAGTCGAAAAAATAATCAAGTCAACAGATGATGAATATGAGCTTCTTGTAAAAACAGCAGGTCCTTTCAGTATGGAAGATTGGGGTGTCAATATTGATTTCCCGGATGACTATACAGTAATCAAGGGTAAGCAAACGTCAAAAAGAATTATTGAGGGCGACCGACTTAATGTGTACGGCTCTTACAAAAGCATTGATACATACACGGTTGACGGCAAAAGCTATACAGTTCCTACTATAAATGTTTATAATGTAACAACAGACGACAAGCGCTTTGACCTTGACACAATCAAAAAGGTTGCAACGTACATTTTCGGTCCTGACATCAAGCTCAGCAATCCCAACAAGGACAGTATGGTTACTTGGTTTTATTCTTATCTTGTTACGCTTGACAATCAGTCTAACGATAATTTCAAAAGTTTTGTGTTCTCTCAGGAATCCGGCTTTGTTTCCGATTTAAGAAATTTCGGCGACGACAGTTACGGCTCTCGCCTGCTTTATATTGCTGCGGATTTGGAGCATTATTTAATCACGGTTTACGACAAGGACACAAAGATTATGAACCTTGAATATTACGACAAGGATTTGAAAAAGCTTTGGAGCCGTGAATTTGAGGACGTAACCGACTTCCCTATGGACTACACGAGCGACGAAATAATGCTTGTTGCCGATAATGACCTTTATGTAATCAATACAAAAGACGGCAAGGACAAAATAGAGCCGACCTTTGTTGGTGAAAAGGTCAGGGTTATTATGGCAGACGACGGTGCAATCCTTATCAGCAAGACTAAAAAGGATTTGGTAACCAAGGTTGACAAAAAGGGCAAGATTGTTTGGTCAATTGACGCTAAATACAGCATTTTAAACAACAGCGACGATGCTTATTATGACAGCGCAAACAACAATATCAACGGCTTGCAGGTTATAAACGGTAATTACGTTTTATCCTACAACGGCGACGACGGCAGTCAAAAAGACGAAAACGAATATAACTTCGGAGTGGGCACTTGCTATCTTGTTTTTGACAAGGACGGAAACATCATTCTTGAAGAGCTTGAAGAAAAAAAGACTGACAACGGCAATGACGAGGAAGCCTATACCGAAAATTATGACGACTACGACGAAGAGAACTATTAATAAGGAGAAAATATAATGAAAAAATTATTAGCATTAGTTTTATCATTAATTATGATAACGACGTCGGTTTTTATCGTTCCGCTCAGCGCACAAGCAGAGCAATATCCTATTTTGCCTATTCCTGGAACAACAAACTTGAGTTTGGAAAACTATGAAGTAGATGGATATTGGAGACTTAATAAATACTATTATACTGTAAACGTTCAATCTCCCGGCACTTTGAGAATTAATATAAATGCTACTTTTTCCGGATATGACAAAGACGGGAAATTCTATATTGATGTAAACAATATGTATGAAGAGGCAACATTAATTACACTACAAAGTGGATTTAAAGGATATATAGATAACTATATAGATTATGATTTATTACCCGGAACATATACATTTGTATTTAACGCAAGAGGAACAGACTGTCCGATAAATTGCACTCTAACTACATCTTTTTCGTCTAAACTCCAATCGTTTTATGCAGATAAAAACACAACAACAAACATAATGGCATATGGGAATGATATCTCGCTTGACACAATGTATTACGGCTTTGCGCCTGGTTATATTGACAGTGACTGCTACGAATATTCAAACGATACCGACGAGCATAGCAATGAATTTTGTTACAAATTCAACTTTACCGGTGGGAACTTATTTATTTTAATTAATTCAGAACGAACAAATGATTTTGCTTCTAGCAATACCATTGTTTTGTATGATGCCAATGGAAAAAAATCAGACGGCTCTATATTATATGATAACAATATCGGAAAGTGTTTTCAATTCAACAATTTAAGCGCCGGACAATACTATATGTCTATAAATGGGCGACTCGGTCAATTTCATTTCCTTGTAACAAATGATTTGAACCAATATCAACCCAAGCCGCCTATGCCTGAGCCTGTCTTACCTCAGCCGACGCCGCAGCCGACCGTGCCTACCCAAGCACCAACGCAAACAGCAACTAAAGTCACCAAGCCGAAAAAGGCAAAAATCAAAAAGGTTAAAGGCTATAAAAAGGCGTTAGAGGTAAGCTATGCAAAGGTAAGCGGTGCAAGCGGATATCAAATTCAGGTTGCGACTGACAAGAAATTTAAGAAAAACAAGAAAACCGTTACCGCAAAGAAAAGCAAAACAAAGGTTAAAATCAACAAATTAAAGAGCAAAAAGAAATATTATGTTCGAGTTCGTGCTTACAAAAGCGCATCGGGCAAAAAGGTTTACGGCGCATGGAGCAAAGTAAAAACCGTTAAAACCAAATAAACAACAGAATGAAAAAGGAAGAACATTTAGTTCTTCCTTTTTTATGCGGACGACCAATGGTCGCCCCTACGATTTTTTGTTGTTTGCCATACAATATTTATTGATTATCAGTCGCTTTCTTGCCTGTATTTACGACAAATTGAGCGTGGCAATGAGGGCAGGTCACGTTGATTTTGCCCTTATGGCGAGGGAGGCGAAGCGTTTTTTTACAACCCTTGCACTTAACGAATTTATGAGTTTTGCGCTGTTTGAATTTATCGTTTTGAAATTTGAAAAAGCCCTTAACGCTGTTTTCAAATTTAAGCCACTTTGCATTTTCCGCTCTGCGAGCCTCGATATTTTTTGAAAAAACTCTGTAAATTGCGAAAACAACAAGCACAAGCGCCATAATCTCTATCGCATAATATGTTATTTTTGACACCTTGTAAAAAGCGTTTGCCAAAAGAGTTATGACAAAGAAAAAGATTAAAAGCACGCTCCAAAGCTTATCAATGCCGTATCTGCCTATCATAAATTGCTGAAATTTATATGCCTGTTTTCTGAAAAATTCTTTCATAATTTTCACCTTTATTGATTATATGCACCGCCGTTGGGACTGCCGAAATAGTCCGACGCATTTGAACTGTCATTTGAACTGCCATTTGAACCGCCGCTCGAATTGCCGAAATCCTGCGACTGAGAGTACGAGTTTCCGTTATTAAAATGCGGTGTATAGTAGTAAGTTCTTGACGCAAACAAGCCGCTGATAAGAGTAACAACAATCCTGATTATAATTATAATAAGAATAATTTTTAAAATTCTTGAAACACAACCGCCACGCCTTACGGTATATGTGCGTGTGTTTTGATTAGGATTGGTATAAGTGTAGGTATGCGCACCGCCCATATCGCCGAAATCGAAAAAGCTTGAAAACGGGTCCTTTTTAAGCGGATTAATGCCATTTGTAATATCGCTGTATGCCTGATGATACGTCATATTATCAGGCTCCTTTGCATAAGCGGTACGGATATGGTCCTGCGCAATATTCCACTTGCCGACTGCCGCATTGGCAAGCGCCGAAAGATAATACCAGCGAGCATTTCTGTCCTCAATAGTATTGAGCAAATTAATTGCCTGAGTATATTGCCCTGTATTTATAAACTGCGCAACAGATTTTAAATAATCGGGTGCACTGCTTGCGTTCGCTTTAGCTCTCGTGCCGCTAAACGGAGAATAATATTCACTTTGATTAGCCGTGCCGTTTTTTATTTGGTCATAAGCCGCATTGATTTGCGACATTTTTTCCTCGGCTTCTTTATCGTTTGGATTAAGGTCGGGATGATACTTTTTAGCAAGCTTTTTATATGCCTTTGTACATTCTTCAACGCTTGCCCCGTCCGGCACTCCCAAAACCTTATAAGGATTAGTTATCATATATATTCCTCAATAATTGATTTTATCAAATGTTACCACGCAATTTTTAAGACGTTATTAACAAATAAAGTATAAGCCATAAACTTTGGTCAGACTTTGATAAAGCGGCTAAACCGCGCCGAATAATAGAAAATAAACCTTTTTGCCTCCCTTGAAAAGGGTGCGGGTGCAACTTGTTGCGCTCGGAGGGATTGTAAAAATTGCAAGGACATCGAGTCCTTTCAATTTTTGGCGCTTTCCGTCTTTTGCTCAGGGGCAGTACCAACGTACAGCACCCATTCGCAAAAAACGAAATTTATCTCGCTTTCTCGAAGTCTGCAACGTGTAGAAATTTATAAATCAGTTTTTTCTACACGTTGAATAATAGTTTAAAGATTTTTATTGAAATTTTTAACTAATTTTGGTAGTATATTATAGTAATAAATAACAAACGGAGGTTTTAAGCATTATGTATCCTATTTTGCTTACTCTGGGTGAAAATATCGACAAGGTTTTTTCATCCTTTGATTTGTGGGTTTTCCACTTTTTCGGCTCAATGCAATGCACATTTTTAACATACGTTGCAAAATTTTTCACAACCTTTGGCGACGAGGGATTTATAATTCCACTTGTTGTTGTGGGCGCAGTTCTTTGCTTATTTAAAAGAACAAGAAAGTTCGGCTTATCTCTTATTTTTGCGGTAGTCATCGGCACACTTGTTACAAACATTGTGGTTAAACCTATGGCGCTTAGAGTAAGACCTTACAACACGCTCCAGGGCAACGCAGATTATTGGAAATGGTATATCGGCGCAGGCGCACTCAGCGAAAGCGACTATTCCTTCCCGTCAGGTCACACAACAGGCGCATTTGAAATCGCAACGGCGCTTTTCCTCTGCTTCAAAAGCGAGAAAAAGAAAATCGCTTATCTTTTCCCTGTAATTGCAATTTGCACAATGGGCAGCCGTGTTTATCTTATGGTTCACTATGCTTCAGACGTGCTTGCAGGTCTTGTAGTAGGTATTCTTGCAGGCGTGCTTGGCTATCTCATTGCTAAGTTTATTGTTAAGTTCATTTTTGAAAAAACAAAGCTTGACAATATTGATTTAGGCAAAGTTCTTAAAAAGATAACTGACAAAACAAACGGCAAAGCCGCACCTGTTGCAATCGTTCTTGCAGTGGTTTGCATCTTCCTTTATGCATTTATTCCAAGCCTTACGGAGGGCGGCGACAAGGCTGTCAGATGCGCATACAACGGCGAATACGACTGCTACAACGAGGCAAGAGTTGACGATAAGGATTATCCGCCGATTGACGGCAAAAATTATTGCAAAATCCATTGGAAACAGCTCAACGGCGTTGACTGATAATCACAAAAAATTAACCACCTGTATCAATCGAATACAGGTGGTTTTGTTATATCATAATTTATTTTCTGCGTGATGCAAGCTCTGAGGAAATCTTTGCTTTCTTTTCGCCTACGATATCATATTTGAACATAGGGAAGATTGAAATAAGAGCAAGGATACCCGGCAAAGCGGTATATGCAAAGAAGATAATATCCTTAGTTTTTGTAGTGAATGTGCCGGCAGTAAGCGACTCATAATAGCCTGATTTTTGAACAAAGATAAGGCCAACGGCAGTACCGAGAGCGAGGCAAACCTTAATTGTAAGGGTGAGGATTGAGTAGCAAGCGCCCTCCATTCTCTTGCCTGTTTCGTACTCGTAATAATCAACTGTATCTGCCGTCATAATCATCGGCATAAGAGTAACTGCACCGAACTGCAAGCCGATAAGGAACAATGACGCATAGAAAAGAACGGTGAGCACCATATTCTTAGGTGACTGGAACCAGAAGTGACCGATTACAAATGAGAAAATCGAAGCCGCAAAGCCGTAAACAGAGAGGAGAATATACGCATTTCTCTCATTAAGCTTTTTAATAAGAAGCGGGCAAAGAGCCATACTTATCATTGAGCCGACAGCGGTAACGATACCCAAAACGGCAACGAGGTTTTGGCTGCCCAAAATAACGGTAGCTGCCTGAACCTGAATACCCATAGCCATCTGCCTGCCGAAGCCGAGAAAATAAGAAATAATTACAAGCAAAAACGGCTTATTATTCTTAAGTGCAAGTGCCATATCCTTAAAGGTTGTTTTTTCCTGCGAGGTGTTTGCAACTCTTTCCTTATTAATAATAGGAATAAGAGCAAAAAGAACGCAACCCAAAATCGCAGTCAAAAGAGCGGTAAAGAAATACTCCGAGCTAATCATCGGGGTATCGGTTTCGCCGCTTTTAACAAATACCTTTGAGCCGCCCGGAATAATAAGGCAAACGATAGGCACGATAACAACGCAAGCGGAAAAGCCGATTTGCTTAAACGTATTTGAAATAGAAACAACATTTGTTCTCTCCGTCGGGTTAGGGGTTAAAACAGAAGCAATACCCTGCGACGGAACGTCGCCCATTGTCATTGCAATGCTCCAAACAAGATATGTAAGGAAAATCCAAACATAAAGACCTACACCCTTAAATGGAACTTTAACGAAAACCACCGCCGTGAAAATAAGAAGCGGAACGATTGAATATACAATCATTGACTTGAACTTGCCGAGCTTACTCTTTGAGCGGTCAACAAGATTACCAACCACAGGGTCGGCAACGGCAGAAACAATCTTTGCAACCAAAATAAGAATTGCAACAACGCTGACGTTTGCGCCCAAAATTGAGCCGTCAAATTCTGCCTGATACGAATTAAGAAGCCCCACTATTGCCTGAAATCCGAAAAGACCGAGCGAATAAGCGGCTATCTCTTTAAATGACATATGTTTTTTCTTAGTAATATCTTCCATAATTACCTCCTAAAAAGATATTTAAAAGCATAAAAGGGCAAAAGTATCGCCATTGATACTTCTACCCTCTTAAATAAATTAATTAGTCATTAAACACTTCGCTGAAAAGGTCAATATCAGCCATCTTCATAATTGCAGAGAAAAGCTCTGAGCCTGCAACAGGGAGAAGCCTGTTAAAGATTGACATTGCATGAGCGTCAAGACCGTGAACCATCATAGGTCTCTTATGCTCGATACCGAACATAATCATCTTAACCATAAGGTCACAATCGGTTGAAATCATATCCATAACCTTTTGACCCTTGCCGCCTGCATTTGACTGATCACGGAAGATATCGGTCTTAGTAAAGCCGGGGCACACAAGACCTACATAGCACTTGCCCCTAAACTCAACTCTGAGCGCTTCGGTAAAGCCCTTAAGAGCAGCCTTAGACGAACTGTACATTGAAGTACCTGCCAAGGTCATAAGAGCGGCAGATGAGTCAACATTAATGATACCCGGATCATCCTGTGTTAAAAGAACAGGTAAAAATGTCTTTACACCGTAAACGCAAGAATAGAAATTGATGTTCATTGCCCTTTCAATTTCTTCATAAGAATATCTGTCAAATCTCTTAAACTTAGGAAGAATACCTGCGTTATTAACGAGAACCGACGGAACAATACCCTCCTCGGCAAGCTCTGCGGCAAAATTCTCCCAAGCCTCTCTTGAAGAAACATCAAAAAGTTTGTATGAAAATTGATCTTTATACATAGGACCGAGTTCTTCAATAAATTTAAGCATTTTTGCTTCGTTTCTTGCAACGCCGACTACACGGCAGTTGTGTTTTTTAATAAGTGTAGCTGCGATTCCTGCGCCCATACCGCCTGATGCGCCTGTAACAATTACAGTCTTGCCGTTGAGCCAATCACCGCAAATAGCTTTAGTACAATCACTCATAAGTAGTAATCCCCCTTTTAAAATACGTAGATATTATACAATAGTTTTTCAAACTAATCAATAGATTTTACTCTATTTTTTTACAATACGGCATAATAGACTAAAGCCTATTGTAAACCCTATTTTAATTTTTAGTTGACAATAGGACGTTCAAGTGGCATAATCTTTTAGAAATTTATTTTGAAAGGCAAAAATTATGAGTGAAAAAGCAAAAGAAACAAACACAAAAAACAGAACCAAAATTTTAAGCATTGTATATATCGGCGTATCTGCGGCGCTTATTGCAATATGCTCGTGGATTCAAATTCCGCTTACAGTGCCTATCACACTTCAAACCATGGGTGTATGCTTAGTATCGGGACTTTTAGGACTTAAAAGAGGCACACTTGCAACGCTTGTTTACATCGTTTTGGGTGCAATCGGCGTTCCCGTTTTTGCAGGCTTTTCAGGCGGTATGGGCGTACTCTTAGGCTCAACCGGCGGATATATTGTCGGCTTTATATTTACAGCGCTTATTGTCGGTTTTGCGTCAGACAAATTCAAGGGAAAACTTATTCCCCTTGTTATTTCAATGGTAATCGGTATACTTGTTTGCTACGCTTTCGGCACAGCTTGGTTTGCAGTAGTTTACAACAAAGCAAATGACCCTGCATCTCTTGCAACAATCCTCGGCTGGTGCGTAACTCCGTTCCTTATTCCTGACGCAGTTAAAATTGTTATCGCCGCAATACTTACCAACAGGCTTAAGAAATTTGTAAAATAATGGAAATCAGATATCATCATCTTTTATGCCTTCCGAGATTTGAAGGCAAAGGATACAGCGCTGATTTTTGCAAAAATATGGCAAATATCAAGAAGCGATATAATAATGAAAAAATAACGCTTGTTGAACGTTGCGATGAGATTTGCTCGCACTGCCCAAACAATAAAGGCGGAAAATGCAAAGAAGAAGAAAAAGTAAAAAGCTACGACAAGGCGGTTAAAAAGCTTATTTCCCTCGGCATAAAACCTACGCCAAATGACGTTTGCAGTGACTGCAAATGGTATTATATATGTAAAAATTTTGATTAACTGTTGAAAAATGAACGGCAATATAGTAAAATTATTCCATCAAATTACAGGAGATTTACTATGCATCTACTTGAAATAAACAAAGAAAATTATATCGGTCAGGCAGACCCGTTCATTTTTGAGGCAGACGGAAAATTCTATATCTACACCACGGGAAGCGACGGAATTTACGCATATTTCGCCGATGACCTTTTCGGCAAATGGAATTTTTACGGCAGAGTTTTTACTTATGAGGGCAAGGGCGTTCACGATTTTTGGGCGCCGAGCGTGATTGAAATTGACGGCACTTATTATCTTTACTGCTCGTTTGAATTTTTTGACGACGAGCCTGACCAAGGCGGTCACCACCAGGCTATGCACGTTTCATCATCAAAAAGTCCGCTCGGTCCTTTTGAAAACGCAAAGCAGCTTTTGCACCCGTTTTCAATCGACTCGCACGTTGTTAAAAACGAAAACGGCTTGTTTATTTTTTATTCAACCAACACCTTTGAGGGCGAAAGACCGGGAACATATATTGTTTGCGACCGCCTTTTGACACCGGAAAAGGCAGAGGGTAAGCCTGTCACAATGCTGACGCCGACTCTTGACGAGGATATCTATATGCGTGACAGATATAAAAAGGGCGAAAATTGGCACACAATTGAGGGCGCTTTCTATTTCAAAGAGGGCGATTGGCAGTATCTTATGTATTCTGGCAACTGCTATTTACAGCCTACTTATTATATCGGCTATGCAAGGGCAAAGACGGACGAAACCGACCTTACTAAGATTAAGTTTGAAAAATATCCCGACGAAAACACATATCATCCTGTTATGAAAGCGAATGAATTTGAAGAAGGCACGGGCCATCATTCAATGATTAAATATAAAGGTCAGTGGTATGCGATTTATCACGCAAGGGATATTGAGGACGACGGACTATCAGGCGACAGGCGAAACGCAAGAATTTGCAAATTGCACGTCAATGACGGAATAATTACTGCCGAAACATATAAAGACCATATATAAAAAACGGCAGGCGAACAATGTTCGCCCCTACGTACAAAAAACAAAACGGTTTGGATTTCCAAACCGTTTTGTTTTTATTCTTTTTCTGTTTCTTTTTTATCCTTTTTCTTGCCCTTCTGGGCGAAAATAATAAACTTGCTGAAAAAATAATTTAAAATAACAACTATTACCGCAAGCAATACTTTTGCAATAAGCTTTCCTGTTACTTCAAAATTAAACACGGTAAACGAATACCTGTCAAATCCGAATTTATCAACAAAAAGCCACAATCCGCCCTCTTCAACACCGAGGCTGAAAAGCCTTGCCGCAAAAAACTCAGGCACTTCTTTTAACAAAATCTTAAAAGCCCAGCTTTTCGACTCAAAAACCCAAAGCTTATTTGTAACATAGGCAAAAACAACGGAAATAAACCAAGCTATTATATTGCTTACCAAATAAAATTTTTCGCCTAAAATTTTATTGAATGCCCAAAATGAAACAAAATTTACAAGAGTTGTAAGTCCGCCGAAAACAACGTACAAAATTACTTCTTCGTATTTTTTATAAAGCTTTTTTATCATAATTATTCCTCCGGCTCGCCGGGAAGCTGGTCAATTCCGCTTACCGCCTCCTGAAGCCCAAGGTCCGATTTAATTTGAGTGGTTGAAACACCCGGAGTTCTGTCAAGAAATACAAGTTCGCAATAATCCTTAAGATAATCGAACTTGTCGCTTCCTGCCCAGTCGCCGCCCATAACGACTGTATCAACGTGATATTCCTTAACGTCGTTAATCTTCTGCTCCCAGCTTTCCTCGGGGATTACAAGGTCAACATATCTGATTGCTTCAAGCATTTTCTTTCTTGTTTCATATGTGTGATACGCTTTTTTGCCCTTGCCTGCATTAAATTCATCGGTTGAAAGAGCAACAATGAGATAATCGCCCATTGCCTTTGCCCTTTTCAAAAGACGAATGTGACCGTAGTGGAGCAAATCAAAAGTGCCGTATGTCAAAATTCTTTTCATAACTGTCCTCCGTTATTACTTATTATGTGTTAAAGCAAGCTGACCGCCGTTTAATACCCATTGACTGAGCTTTACAGACGGGTCAGGATACTTCATTTCATCAATATCCTTTGAGGTTTTGCCTTTGTTATAATAAATCTTATGAATAAGCGATGTATATTCCAAATGAATCTTGTCATTATATTGATTTGCAGAATCGTTAAGACTGTCTACAAAAGTTTGTTTAGTCATTACATCATAAGGCAAATAGCGATAATTGTCTTTCTTATATAATGTATCCGTGTAGCAGGATTCAATATTGTTGTTGGTATCGGTATATGCCACAACATTCTTATATGCCTTGCTCTTGCACTTGTTATTAATTGCAAGCACACTTCTGATAGAGCCGCAATAGTCGTCAACTATTTCTCCGCAACGTGTGCCGATAATTGTATTGTTTTTAGAAATACAATTGATTATTGCATTGTTGCTGTTACTGCAAGACCTTGCAAATACTGCCGAGCAAAAGCCCTTAAACGTAGAATTTTCAACTGTTAAGTTTACGATTTTTCCGCAAAGTTTGCCGAAAAGCGCAACGTCATTTTTAATGTCATCATCAAAAACGTCTTTATAATTTTCTGCAACTACGCTGAGATTTTTAATTGAATATCCGTTTCCGTCAAAAATGCCCTTAAAATAATTGTTGTTACGCTCATAGCCTATCGGCTTAAAGTCCTTGATATCCTTCATATCTATATCATTGGTGAGCATAATATATTTATTTTTAAATCTTGCACCTGCGTTGACAAACTTTGAAAAATTATTAAGCTGTTCGGCAGTTGAAATCAAATAAGGATTATCCCTTGTTCCCTTTCCGCCGCTTGTCCATTCTTTCTTGTTTTTGCCGTTGCCACGCTGCCATACGGTAATATCAATATCGTCATTTACGGTAAAGGTTTTAAGTTCGTTATATCCCTTTGACCAACAATATTTGCTGATATCCCTATACATTTGCAAGTATTGATTTTTTTCATTTTTAGCTAATTGCTTATCTGTATTGTTGATATCCGCCTTCATTGCATTATAGATAACAATATATTCAGCTTTGCACTTTTCAATGCCATTTTGAGTTTTAACGCTGTTGTCATAATATGAAATATCATAATATGAAACATTGGAGGCAACATCAGAAAGCTTAGTTGTTAAATCAATTTTAGGGAATGCCAAAACTTTTTTATCATTAAAATTCTTTTTAGCAAATTTATAAAAATCTTCTAATGTTTTTTGGTCTTTTTGATTATCCTCATCTACTTGGAAACAATCAACAGAGGTTATGGAAAAGCCTGATTTTGTAGGTGTATAGTAAACCGAAAATACACAGCAAACAAGCACGATTCCTGCCATTGCAACGCTTGCAACAGCCTTTGCGGGAATGTGTAAAATCTTCTTGCCCTTATAGCTTTTAAACGTGGTGATAATACCGTCAAGATAAAGCATTGCCATCATCAAAAGCAAAACAACGCTTTCAATCAATGTTGTTATATTAAGCGCAAGCTCCGACCCCTCAAATTGAGAGAAAAGCTCGTCCTTTTTTGCAATAAATAAACCGAATTGCAAAATGAATAACAAAAGATATATATAATCGGACTTTCTTGTTTTCTTTTCATTCAAAAATGCTACAAGAGGAATGAGCATATAAGCAATTGAATAAACGTAGCTGAAGCCCGGTACCATTACCAAGAAAAGAGAAATAATTGCATAAAGCTTCCAATTGCTGTTGAATTTTCCGAAAAGTATTAATAACACGCCGATTATTACAGCCGAAATCAATACAGCATTACCGATTGATTCAAAAATATAACTGTGATGAAGCAAATCGCCGAACATTGCAAAGGTGTTTGTTATATTAACCTTAAAGCCATACCCCTTGTTGCCGAACATGGAAGAAGTATAAAGAATATTTTTAATTAATACAAACAACTGTGAAAATCCGCCGATAAAAATAAACGGAACGAAGAAAAATACTATGCCGTAAAATACGCACCAAGCAATATTTTTAAAATTCTTTTTCTTTCTCAAAAGCAAAAGACCGAACACTACGGGGTAAAGCTTAATTGAAACCGCAATAGCCAGGCAAATATATGCCAAATGCCTTGTTGACGCTTTTTCGCTGTCATATCCGTAAAGATAAACAAAAAGCAAGCTTATTACAAGGACTAAAATGTTGCCTCTTTCCAAGAGAAAAATCATAGGCACACTTAAAAACATTGACACGGCGAATAAAAACTTATCAAGAGCGTTGCCGATTTTGTATTTTTTTATGCATTTAATCAAAAGCATAACGCACGCAACGGTATAAATTGTAAAAATAATCATACCGAGCGAGGAAGCTTTTATTTCCTGTGCGGCAAGCTTAGCGGGGAACAAAAGCGAAATTGCTTTATAAAAAAGCACAACAAGCGGAGGATAAATAACGCCGAATTCATCATAAGCGTCATAAGCAAAGCCGCAGTTATTAACACTGTTGAAGAAATCCATAAAAACGTCGTCGTGATTGAAAAGAACATTTTTTACGGTTTCGCCTTTGGTGACTATACCTGCTATAACAGCCGCCAATGCAAGTAAAATAACGCCGATATAGTATATTTTACTTTTTATATCTATTTCTTTAATACTTCTTTTAATCTTTTGATTCATCACTTAATTCCTTTTTGTCCTTATTTTCAGCAAAATTAATTCTTTCCTCTTCAACAACAAGAGGTCGGTTCATAATTCTTGCGTTCATACTCATAATGTATTCGCCGAGGAAACCGAGGAAGAAAAGCTGAATACCGCCGATAAACATTGAGCAAATAATTGCAGGAGCAGTACCGCCGGGGAATCTGTCCCACCAAATAAGCTTCATAATAAGATAAACAATTCCGATAACGAAACTTAAAATACCTATACCGAAGCCTGCAAAGGTTGCAATTCTAAGCCCCATTTTAGTATAAGAAGTAAACGAAAGCATTGCCGCATCATAAAGAGAATAGAAATTATTATGAGTTTTGCCCGCCTTACGCTTCGGCTGCTCAAACTCGATATCCTTTCTCTTAAATCCAAGCTCGGCAACAATTCCACGAATAAACGGAGTCGGGTCATTAAGATTTTTAAGCACATTGATAAAATCTCTGTCATAAAGGGCAAAGCCTGTAAAATGCTCAATCTGCTCAACAGACGACATTTTTTTAATCATCTTATAGTAGCAACTTCTTGCCCAATACATAAGCTTGTTTTCTTTACTTGACGATTTGATTGCACAAACAATTTTATATCCGTTTTCCCATTCGTGAACAAACTGCGGAATCATCTCAACAGGGTCTTGGAAATCGGCACAAATAGGAATTACACAATCGCCGTCAACGTGGAGCATTCCGTAATAAGGGGAATTGAACTGACCGAAGTTTTTAGCATTCAAAATAGCCTTGATTTTCGGATTTTGCCTGCAAATTTCCCTAATCAACGGACGTGTATTATCCGTAGAGCAGTTATCCATAATAAGTATTTCATAATCATACTGAGGAAGCTCCTCGGTAATTTCCTTAACAACGGCATTGCAAATTTGAACAATATTTTCCTGCTCGTTGTAGCAAGGAATCATAATTCCTATTTTTTTCATATTCTTTCTCCTTTTAACATCTAAAGAGTTTTTGAAGCAATTTAACTAAATATTTATTAATAATATTGAGTATAAATGAAGCCACAAGAGAAGCGGCAATTACACAAATACAAAATACTAATTGATTTTCAATTTTTAATCGTCCCATTTGAAACATATAATAAAACAATCCGTGAATAAGGTAAAGTTCAAATGAAACCTTTCCTATACCCCCCCCAGATTTTTTTACAGCCAATTTGAATTGACGAATAAGCAACAACAACGCATATAGGAATAATACACGTAAGAACACAATACTCGGCAGTATTTATATATCCGCCGATATCCGTATTATATTTCAAAACACCGAATGCCGCAAGAAGCGAAAACAATATAACTCCTAATACCGACACAACTGTGCCTTTATGCGACTTAATAACTTTATCTATTTGCTCTTTCTTATATCCGTAAAGTGTGCCGACTATTATCGAGAAATTTTGCATATACCAAGCAGTATACCAACCTTTAAATTGTGCAAGATAAAACATAAGTGCGGTAAAAGCAATCACAAGCAAACTGAAAAAGCCTATACCTTCTTCAATGTTTTTACATTTCTTAAAGCTGATATAAAAGAACAAATAAAAAACAAATAAAACAATAACAAACCAAGAATTAACTACAATTGTGTAACCATGCTCAAAAAATGCCGACACAATCCCTTTAAACGAAACTTTGTATTCATCATAATATTTAAAGCCAAGTTTACCTTGTGCATATCTAAAATAGATTGCATAAATCAGCGCCGCAACAAAATACGGTATAGCTAATTTTATTGTATGCCTTTGAATAAATTTATTCAAATAACCGTCGCCCTTGTTTTTCAAAGCGGTAATCATTCCATAACCTGACAAAAAGAAAAATACAGATACAGCAAACGCTGTTATTTCAGGCAGTAATTTTGCTTGAGTAACTCCGCCGATATGGAGCAATACAATACTCAAAGCGCACGCACCTTTTAATGCCAACGTATTATCTTTACTCAAATAATCCTTATTAAAGCCATTATCATATCTTTTTGCACCGACAAAAAGGAGCGCTAAAACAGGTATTAATATTAAATCAGCCATTAGTTTGTTCCTTATACCATTCAACAGTATTTTTTATTCCTGTTTTGAAATCGACTTTAGGCTCAAAGCCGGTGTCTCTTTTCAAATCGTCAATATCTGCGCAAAGATACATTACCTGATTAGGAAAATAATCAACTGCGCCGAAATTACATTTAGCGCTTGGGCAAGCAATGTCACGAATGTCGGTTATATAGTCCTTAAGACTTCTTGTTTTGCCCGAGCCGACGGTATAAATTGCGCCGTCTTTGCCCTTTTCGGCGGCAAGGAAAAATGCGTTTGCGATATCGCCGTTATAAAGGAAATCCCACTGTTGCTCGCCGGGGGTAAAATCGCAGTCCTCACCGTTTAAAAATTTAATAATCGTGCTCATAACCATAGTATGCGCACCGTCACCGGGGCCGTAGGCAGACAAAATTCTGCACCAAATATGCCTTATACCGAGCTGTGAGCAAAGAATCCTGCTCATTTTACCTGCCGCAAGCTTAGCAATGCCGTAGCCGTTATTTGGATTGGTAGGAGAATCGGGAGCAACCTTTTGCCCGTTTTCAAGCCTGCCGTTTTCAGCCTGACTGCCTGCGCCTACGAAAACGTCACAGCCAAATCTTTTTGCAAGCTTAACCGCTTCAAGCTCATTTTTAATATTATTAGCCTGCAAAAGCATATCGTCCCTATCCTTACCGTAAGGACCTGCCCACGCAAGATGAAAGAAAGCATCATATTTTTCATCATTTTCATTTTGAAAATCCGCCATTTCATCAAGCGAGCAATATGCAATTTTAACAAGAGGGCTTGAAGGAATTTTATTAACCCTGCCGCCCTTGCGAACAAGGACAAGGGTTTCAACCCTCTCGCTTATAAGTTTATTAACAAGTGCCGTACCGACAGCGCCGGTTGCACCCGTGACAATAGCTTTTTTCATATATCTCTCCGTATGGGGTATTATTTTTGAATCGGCACGAAAATGTAATATTCTTGCTCACCCGGTGCCGAAATATCATCCCATTTTATAACTTTGGCAAGATTGTAATTTTTCACGGCTTCCTGCCAATAATCGGGGCAACATTCATTTATTTTGGAAAGTGCCTGAGTGTCAATAACAAACGCCTGCGTCTTATCATCATTAATGCAATCAACATAAGTTTTAACGTTATCATAATAAAACCAATCTATTTGCTCGCACGCTGAATAATTAGTTTTTTCATGATTGATTTCATTAACAAAAGCAGCCCAATAAATCAATAATCTTGGATTATTTCCGTCATTTTCTTTTTCTGACCACGATTTAATTTCGCCGGCAAGTTCGTTTATTCTTGTGTAATCAGGGTCTTTTTTAGTATCGGACACCCAATAGTTATCAAATGCTGAGTTCGCACCGTTTTTTAACGAATCAAGCATTATCATAGCCGCATTAGACGTTGAAAAGCCCAAAACAAGCATACAAATAATGATTTTAGATGAAATTGATACTGCGTGAGCCGCCGAAAGCTTACGGTAGTTATTCTTAACTTTAAGCAAAGTGATTTGCTCTTTAAGTTGAGGATAATAAGCTTCCATAAGCAAGCCGACTATAAAAACGCAAACATATATCAGCACAAATACATTTGTAGGGTAACTTCTGCCGACAAAATATGAAAAAGCGCCAAATCCAATAATAGCCAGCGTAAACAAAGCAGTCAAATTTTGCCTGTCGCCGTCAAACTTTTTACCTTTTTCGGCGGCAAGCGCCAATTTAGGCAACAACATATTAAGTGCGCTTACAAACGAAATTATAATAAGAACCCAAACACCGAATGTTATCGGCAAAAGGAAAAATCCTTTGCCCTCAAAGGTTAATATTCCGAAAAATATTTCACCCTTTCCGATTAATTTGCCTGCTCTTTGATAAGTAATTATTTCAACCGTTATCAAGAACACGGCAATTGAAAGCACAGATGTTACAATCGCTTTGGCTATTGCTAACCAAAGATTTTTGCTGTCAAACCCATAGTCAAAAGCCTTTTCAAGTATAATATAGCCTGCCCAAACGATTACGCCGATAATGCCGCTTTCAAAATTCCAAAAAAGACCGAAAGCAAGCATAAGGCATGCAAAAACTCTGAAAAAAGATTTTGCTTTATTATTTTTTAGAATATAATCAACAGAAATCATAATCATTGCCACGGCAGGAACGATTGCTCTTGTCGGGAAATACTGAATATAAAATTTGTTTTTAAATAAATCAAACGGTGCAAGAAAGCAAGCACCCGTAGCGGCAATAAATGCTAAAATCTTATTTTTAAAGAAAACAAATGAGAAAAGATAATAGCAAAAACCGATTATCACTAACAAAGAAGCAATTAAAATTGCGGCATTTTCTTGATTTGCGCCGCCGAGTAATTTCAAAACTCCGACGCAAATATACGGATAAAATCCATATATATTATTAAAATCAATACCTATTGTTTGCCCGGTACTTACCTTAAATATCGGATACCACCAAGCATAGTAATGATGGGTAAGATAATAATTATCGGTTGCCATATAGTTTTTTGATAAAATCCTTAAAAATGCAAAAGCAAGAATTGCTGTTGCCGATATCCAATATATACTACCGCAAAGCGTTTTGCGCTGCATTTTATTTCCAAGCCAAAGAGGAAAAACAATCAACAATGCCGCCAATAACCAAATAGGTAATCCGTAGCCGTAGCAATAATAATCGTTTATGTAATCATACGGCGTATCGGATTTTTTCAAAACCAATATTATGAGTATTCCTACAATGAAAACAGAAACAAATTCCCAAATTGAATACTTCTTTTCAGTAAACATTATAGGGCTTTTCTTGCTAATTTTTCTAAACACAGGAATAAAGCAAAGATATAACACCGGAAACAAAATTGTAAGCAAATAGTATTGCATATTTTCTGCTCTCTCCGGTTTGCACTCGGCAAGAACTTCCGGTATTATAATTTGTTTATATTGAGCCAAGTCGATATTGTTAGGAACAAATGATAATAAATATCCGATAACAACACAGCAAATCACACTATAGTATAAAGAGTAGATATATATCATTTTATCTCTATACTGTTCTTTTTTCAATAATGAATTCAACACAGTTTATTCACTTTCGTTTTCTTCTTTTTTCTTAGCTCTGAATGCCCAAAATTTATTAAGCACAAAATTAAGCGGAATTGTAATCAAAAGATTAAGAACAGGAGCGACATAATCGCTTATATGGCAAATCGAAGTAAAGAACCAAAGAAGAATATTATGAAGCACCAAGCCCGTTCCCGCATATGAGAGGAAAAGCTTGATAAAAGCCTGCACAGGCGAGCGCTGCTCCTTATCCTCCTTTTTGAAAACGTAGCTGTTGTTCCAATAAAACGCATTAGCCACGCTCAAAATAAAACCGATTACACTTGCCACATATTTATTAACGTGGAAAGGAACAAGAATATAATAGGTTGCATACGAAATGACGGTGTTTGAAAGGCCGACAAGCCCGAATTTAACGAACTGAACAAAACCGTTCCAAACGTCATCCTTAATTTCAACCTTTGTAATTTTAGTAAATACTCTGCGGCACCAATCCATAATCACCTTGATTATATGCCAGCACCACGCCGCAATTTTAATTAACATAAAACTTCCCTACCGTTTTTTATTCATCATCAAGAGGCTTAATATAAAGATTTTCCCTAAGTTCCTCACGTGGCAGAAACGGTGCAAGGTCCTCAAGCGGAGGGCTTACAATCGTTCCGTCGTCAAGCCTTCTTGCACTGCTCTTAGGCTCCCAAACCTGAATTGTATCCGTAAATATTTCGCAAAATGCAAATCCCGGTTTTGCAAGCACTTCATCAACAACTTTTTTCATATCGTCATTATTATGAGCGCTGTAATAAGGGAAACCGAAAGCCTCGGCAATCTTTGAAAATTCAGGGAATGAAAGGTCGTGCGATTCAGGACCGATACCGACTTTAGTATGCTCTGAGAAAATATTATTTTGAGTAAGCCTGATTGAATGATAGCCTTGATTATTAATAAGGAAAAGCTTAATCGGAAGATTGTTTGTAACAACAGTCTGAAGCTCTTGAAGATTCATCATAATAGAGCCGTCGCCCTCAAGGCAAATTGTATCTTTTCTTCCGTCGGCAACACAAAGACCGATAGCGGCAGGCAAGCCGTATCCCATACTTGCAATAGCACTGTTAATAATAAATCTTGTGCCGCTTTTCATAGTATAGTTTTGGTGGCCTACCACACAGCAAGCGCCGTTTGAAACAGCGGTATAGCTTTCCTCAGGAAGGCTGTCGCTCAAATACTTAATAAATGCAAATACATTTGCAAATTCGCCGCCGTTATTCCAATGCCTGTCAAGAGTTACAGGATATTTATGCTTCCAATTTTGGCAAATATCAAGCCATTTTTGATTAGTAAATACTTTATCTTCGGCAATTTCATTGACTTTTTCAAGAAAATCTTTAGCGTCTGCCCAAACTGCTTTATCAACGTGGAGGGTATGCTTCATCATTTCCGATTTATCAACATCAACCATAATAACCTTAGCTTCTCTTGCCCAGGTATCATAGCCGTAGCCGACCTGACGAATAGAAATTCTTGTACCGATAGCGACAACAAGGTCTGAATTTTGCACGGCAAAGTTGCCCGGGCGATCGCCCATATTGCCGCCTCTGCCGACATAAAGCTCATCGTCATTTTCAATAAGGTCAACACTGTTCCAATATGTTACAATAGGAACATTCAGCTTTCTGATTGCTTTTTTAAATTCATCATATCCGCCTGAAAGACGAATACCGCCGCCGGCATAAATAACCGGTCTTTCGGCTTTTCTTATCTCGTCAAGAACATACTCAACCTCGCTGTCAGCCACGTGCGGCGGAAGAAGAGCGTCATCCTCTGACGGGTCATAAGTCTTAACAAGGTCATCTGTTTCAATAACAGTACCCTGAATATCAACAGGAACATCAATCCAAACTGGGCCGGGCCTGCCTGTTGTTGCAAGGTGCCAAGCCTTTTCGCAAGCATAGCGGATATCCATAGGGTCTTCAATCATAACCGCATACTTAGTCATAGGCTCAACCGATTTAACTATATCATACTCCTGGTCACCGAGTGAACGCAGGTTAATTTCAGGATTTAAAGTTTTAGCATAGCGGGAAGTAGTTGTATATTTTACCTGACCTGAAACAATAAACATAGGAATTGAATCAAGCCAGCCGCCGCAAACACCGGTAAGAGCGTTAATTCCGCCAGGACCCGATGTTACGCAAACAAGCGCAATTTTATTTTCAAGCCTTGCATAAGCCTCAGCCGCAATTGCACAAGCCTGTTCATGATGATTATATGTTGTGTGCAAGCCTTCCTGATGGCCGAAAGCGTCATTCAAATGCATTGCACCGCCGCCGACAACCGAAAAAGCGTCGGTTACACCGTGGTCAACAAGAAACTGCGAAATATAATTTGCAACTTTAATTTTCATTACATAAATTCTCCCTTATGTCATTATTTATTATGGCGATAAGAAATTAAATAAAATCTCCATTCACAAAAGCAAGCCTTACCCTCAAAATTTTAAAAATCAAGAGGGCAAAGCCTTGCTAAAAAACATTTATTAAAGATTTACTGCCTCAATGATTGTTTTAGCCATATAATCAATCATTTCATCAGTCATTCCCGGATATACACCAATCCAGAAGGTATTGTTCATAATGCTGTCTGTAACCGAAAGGTCGCCGATTACTCTGTAGCCCTTACCCGACTTTCTCATTTCGTCAAATACAGGCTGCTTTGTAATATTGCCTGCGAAAAGCATTCTTGTTTGAACGCCGTGGTCCTCGCAATACTGAACTACTGTATTTTTAGAGGTACCCTCTTTGCAGGTGATAAGGAAACCGAACCATGAAGGAGTGCTGTTTTGAGCCGGAGTAGGAAGAATAAGCTTATCCGAAACAGCCTCAAGAGCCTTATGAAGTCTGTCAAAATTATGGCGTCTTTTTTCAACGAATGAAGGGAATTTTTCAAGCTGAGCGCAACCTACTGCCGCCTGCATTTCAGTTGCCTTAAGGTTAAATCCAAAGTGTGAATATACATACTTATGGTCATAGCCGAGAGGAAGCTCACCGTATTGCTTATCAAAACGGTGACCGCAAAGGTTGTCCATACCTGACGGGCAAACGCAATCACGTCCCCAATCACGCATTGAACGTGCAATCTTGTTAAGAAGCGGGTCATTAGTATAAACAGCGCCGCCCTCACCCATTGTCATATGGTGCGGAGGATAGAAGCTTGATGTGCCGATATCGCCGATTGTACCCGTGAACTTTTCCTCACCGTCAATTACATATTTACTGCCGAGTGCATCGCAGTTATCCTCAATAAGCCAAAGGTTATGCTTAGTACAAAAATCCTTAACAGCCTGAAGGTCAAAAGGATTACCGAGTGTATGAGCAATCATAACTGCCTTGGTTTTATCGCTGAGTGCTGCTTCAAGCTGTGAAGCGTCAATATTATACTGCGGAATTGTTAAATCAACAAATACAGGAACTGCACCGTACTGAATAATAGGAGCTACAGTTGTAGGGAAGCCTGCTGCTACCGTAATAACCTCATCGCCTCTGTTTACTCTTCTGTCACCGAGAAGCGGCGATGTAAGCGTTGCAAAAGCAAGAAGGTTTGCAGATGAGCCTGAGTTTACAAGTGAAACATATTTAACGCCGAGATATTTGCCGAAGTCTTTTTCAAACTTATCGCAATATCTGCCGGCTGTAAGCCAAAACTCAAGAGCCGAATCAACAAGATTTGTCATTTCTTTATTATCAAATACACGGCTTGCATAAGGGATTCTGTCGCCCTCTTTATATGGCGGCTTTGCCTTAAATTTGTCGCAGTATTCCGCAACCATTGCAAGTATTTCTTCTTTTGCCTGTTCCTCTGTCTTATTTTCTAACATTCAGTCAGTCCTCCAATTCAAAAAATTCATTAATTTGTTTATCCATAATAGCGGAAATATCTCCGCCGTCAAAATATACTTTGGTCCATTCAACAATTTTTTCAACTGCCTCTTCAACGCTCCAGCGTGGCTGCCAGCCGAAAACTGTTTTAACCTTAGTTGTATCAAGCCTTAAAAAGTTAGCCTCGTGAGGCGCATCAGCCTCGCTTACATCCTTCCAGCTTGCGCCGTCGCCCCAAAGCTTGCAGAAAAGAGTAACAAGCTCACCCGTAGTTCTGCAATCGCAATCATTAGGACCTACGTTATAATATCCCTCAAGCTCGTGATTTTTATATTGAGCCTCAACTATCATAAGATAAATTTTAAGCGGCTCAAGCACGTGCTGATAAGGCCTTGTTGAATTAGGGTTACGAACAATAATAGTATCGCCTTTTTCAACTGCCCTTACACAGTCGGGAATAATTCTGTCGTTTGCAAAGTCACCGCCGCCGATAACATTACCTGCCCTTGAAGTAGAAACAGCAACACGGCCGTCGGTAAAAAATGACTTTTTATAGCTGTGAGTAACAAGCTCAGAGCAAGATTTACTGTTTGAATAAGGGTCATATCCGTCAAGCGGCATATCCTCTGTAAAAGCAACGTTGGTTTCCTGATTTTCATAAACCTTGTCCGTCGTAATATTAAGGAAAGACTTAACGCAATCAAAAAGCCTTACACATTCGCAAATATTTACAGTGCCCATTACATTGGTTTCATAAGTGTAAACAGGCATTTTATAGCTGTCACGAACAATCGGCTGAGCGGCAAGGTGGAACACAAGTTCCGGCTGTTCCTTTTCAAAAACTTCTTTAAGCTTATCAAGGTCACGAATGTCCGCAATATATGACGTCATTTCATTTTCAATACCCGAAAGTTCAAAAAGACTCGGATTTGTAGGCGGGTCAATTGAATAACCTACTACATTTGCGCCGGCATTTACAAGAATTTTGCAAAGCCAAGAGCCTTTAAAGCCTGTATGACCTGTTACAAGCACTTTTTTGCCTTTATAAAACGATAAATCCATATTTTTTACCAAACCTTCCACGGAGCAGTGCCGTTTGCCCACATTTCTTCAAGCTGCATCTTCTCTCTGAGAGTATCCATAGGCTTCCAAAAACCGTTATGAATATATGCGTCAAGCTCGCCCATAGAAGCAACCGTTTCAAGAGGAGCCTTTTCAAATACTGTTGAATCGCCCTCGATAAAATCAAAAATCTTAGGTTCAAGCACCATAAAGCCCGCATTAATACGGCTGCCGTCCATATCGCTCTTTTCTCTGAACGAAGAAATTGTAAGGTCGTCCTCAATACCGAGACAGCCAAAGCGCTGACCTACCGAAACAGCAGTCATAGTTGCAATATGGCCGTGCTGCTTATGAAATTCAACAAGCTTGTTAATATCAACATCTGCAACGCCGTCGCCGTAAGTAAGCATAAAAGGCTCATCGCCGACATAAGGCTGAATACGCTTTACTCTGCCGCCTGTCATTGTATCAAGGCCGGTATCGACAACAGTAACCTTCCACGGTTCTGCGTGCTCGCTGTGAACAGTCATTTTATTAGATGCTGTAAAATCAAATGTAACATCTGAGCAATGAAGAAAATAGTTAGCAAAATATTCTTTAATTGCATATTGCTTATAGCCTGCGCAAATTACAAACTCGTTATATCCGTAATGGGAATAAGTTTTCATAATATGCCAAAGGATAGGATAGCCGCCGAGTTCAATCATAGGCTTCGGCTTGTTTTGGCTTTCTTCGCTGATGCGGGTACCGTATCCGCCTGCAAGAATTACTACTTTCATTTTTAACCTCCGTTATGTTTATGCCGAATAAAATAATATATATTCTGACATATTATTATATTAAACCATTTACAGTTTAACATATCGACATACTCTTTGCAACAAAAATATTTTTCGTTCTATAAAAATTGAGCATATTCGGCGCTTTTGCAAATCATTTAATAAGCTTGTGATAAATCAAAAATGCAAAAGGAATAATGTAAATTGCAACGCCTGCAACGCAAAACGCCAACGAATAAAGCGCATAAACAAACGAGCAAAGTGCCTTTGGAGCAAGCCTTTCTTTTCTTTTAAGAATCAAAACGACAGCAAAAAGCACGGCACTTACAACACTTATTATCACGCCGGTTTTAAAGCCTGTCGGCGTAAATTTCATAGAAATATTATTATTTTCGCCGTTTAATTCAACCGCAGTCAAAAGCGACATAACACTTCTGACTTCGGCATTTTTACCGTTTACCTCAGCACTCCAGCACCCGTTATATTGCAAAGGGATAAACAATACTTTATCTTTGTTTTCAGCCTTAACATTCTTAATTTCAAGCGAATAATTTTGAGCCGTAACGTCGTCGGAATTGTTATACATATCGCAAACTTTTTGAAGCTTTTCAAGGCTCATAAGCCCAATTTCAACGCCGAAATTTTTATTTCTTATATCATCGTCGCCGAGATTGTTTTTTCTGAAATTCTTTTGGTCTTGATACTTGCCCTCTTTAAGTTCAAGCCTTATTTCGACCTCTTTATCCCCCAAATCGCCGAGGCAAATAAGATTTCTGTTAAATCTGCCGGGATATTTTTTTGCTTTTTCCCTGTCAATCGACGGTATTCTTAAAGCCTTGCCGTCAACGTAAATCCTTACTCCGCCCGCACCGTCAAGCTTAAAATAGGAAATATTGCCCTTCTTTGATTTAAAGGTATAAATTTCCGTTTCATCCGTCTTTGATTTAAGTACAAGATTTCCGTTTTCAACTATATTTTCATCAGTCGAGGTAAGGGATTTATAAAGCTGATTGTTAAGCTCCATCCAATTTGCATTTTCAACCTTAATATCCAAAATGCTCTTATCAACAGCCATTGCATAAGGCAAGGTATATTTGCATTTATAGTAATTATACCCTTTTTTCTTGGAAATTTTATCGTAAAGTTCAGGGCTTTCGCTTTTAACTGAAAGAACATTTTTAATTCCCAAAATTGCATCCGTAAAAGCAGTTCCTCCGCTGTCATGAAGGCGTGTGTATTCACTGCTGTAGCCAAGTGAAATAAGCGAGCTTTGAATATCGGACGGAATAAGATGAGTCCAATCGGCAAGCGTTGCTCTTTGCATAATTGTGCCGTAATTGCAGTTTAAAGTAGTGCCTACGGTTTTAATTCTGTCTGTTTTTGAAGCTTCGATATCAAGCTTTTTGACAAGTGACTGCGATGTTGAAATATACTGAGGATTATGCTCTTTTTCAAGCATATCCGTCTGCCAATAAGGAATAAAAATCATACTCAAAGCAAGCGTTTCGGCAACCACAAGCGAAAGCGCCGTTCTGTAATCAACCACCTTGTTTTTACTGCAAAAAGTAACAAGATAAATTGATATCAAAACAGGCATTGCATAAAGCACGGAATACTTGAATTCATAAGCGCCGTCAAGCTTTTTGAGCACAAAATACGTTAATACCGTAAGGCAAACAAACAAAGCAAAATTGAATAAAACAAGCAAAGCGTTTTTCCCTGCTTTTTCGTTGAAATTCAGCTTATTTAATTTTAAATATTTTGAATAATATCCCGCCGCCCAAACAAAAGAAAATGCAAGCGCATAGCCCATTCTCATAGGAAAATATTTATAATCGCCGAAATGCATTAACGCATTGGCACCCTCACAAACGATAAGCACGGCAAGAAGCAAAACATTAAGCACAAAAAAGATATTGATTTTCTTGTTTTTTCTGTTTTTAATTATACCCAAAATCATTACGGCAAGCGGTAAAGAAACGCAAAACAGCATTGCCCATTTATCGTCACTCTTGCAAACATAAGTTCTTACGATTTCAAGATACTGTTTTACGATTTGTGAAAAATCAAAACCCGTTTCGCTCAAAAATCTTTCGCTTGAAAGAGTTTGCGAAAGCTTAGGCAAAAGAACAACACCGGATAACCCAAAGCCCAAAACGGTTGAAAGTCCGAGTTCAAAGGCACGTCTTTTCCTGTTTTCTTTATTGTCTATTGTTTTAATATACAAAAAGCTCATAAAGAAAACGTAAAAAACAAGCAAAATAAAAACATAGTATCCGCAAAATACATTAAGCACCGTCATTAATACATAAGGCAAAATTTTGCCTTTTTTCATAAGCGCATACCATGCGAGCATATAAAGAGGAAAAAGCAAAACCGTATCCTGCCAAGCATTCGTGTAATACATAACGGAAAAGCCGCAAAAAGCATAGCAAATTGACAAAAGATTTGTCATAAACGGTTTGGCTTTAGTTGCTTTTTTTAAAAAAATCGCAGAAGTGAAAGCCGAAAGCGAAAAAGTCATTATGACATAAAGCCCCATCGCCTTGCCCACGAGACGCCTCGGCAAAACAAGAAGCGCAATCCAAAAAACAGACAGCGAAGCATTTGCCGTATCGTTAACACCTAAGCCCGAATACCAATTAAAGCAAAGCGCCGTGTCCTTAGTGTGCAATGCATCCCAAATATGATAAAAATTAGGTATAATCCCCTGTGCCATATCATAGTATTCAACATTATTGCTTCCGAAAGGATATATTTTTCCGATTATAAAACAGGCAAGAAGTATTGCCGCCGTTATGAACGGTGCAAGCAATAAGTCATAATTTTTTCTGATACTGATTTTGTATTTATCGTGCATAAAATTTTCCTCGACTTTTTTAATATAAACAGTATAACACAATGGATTTTATTTTTAAAGGGTTAATGTTGATACAACATATATCCCAAGCAAAAAACATATATCACAATACCTTGTGTATATATAATTTATATAACAATTTATATAACAATTTTTCAAAAAATGCTTTACTTTTGGGTGGGTTAGTGTTATAATTGACTAAAATCCCGATACAATTGTATTATTTAGATTGAGGTGTATTAATTATGAAAAAAATCATTTCATTAGTCATTGCAGCTATGATGGCTGTATCTATGTTTGCAGTAACCGTTCCTGCTATGGCAGCTAACGTAAGCAGCCCTACAGCAGCTACTCTTGAAGAGGGCAAAGCTAAGACTACAGTAAACGGCGAAACAAGACAGGGCGTTACTTACAGTGTAAATGCTCAGACTAAGAAGGCAGTTACTTTCACTTACAACGGTGAAGGCACTTTCAAGAGCTGGACAGATAACCTTTCAGCACTCGGTCTTGCTGAAGGCACAGACTATACAAAGGCTTTGAATGCTGACGGTTCACAGACTATCACATTCATTTCTCAGAAGGCTATCACTTCTTGGAACAACGGTTCAGTTGTTGTAAACGCAGTTGTTGAATTTGCTGACGATACTACAGAGGCAACTGAAGAAGACACAGCCAAGGCTACAGAGCCTAAGAAGAATTCTTCTTCAAAATCTCCTGCAACAGGTGCATCAAGTGCTGTTATGGCTGGTGCAATTGCAGCAGCAGGTGCAGGTATCGCAGTTTTAGCAGCTACAAAGAAGAAAGAAAATGACTAATTAGTATTCATATAATCAACCTGTTTGCTTTTTGCAAGCAGGTTTTTTATTTTGTTGTAATAAAAATAATATAAATTTACATTATTACTATATTATTTTCATTTAATTTATGATATACTATACTTGTTTTAAAATGAGATTACTCGGTGATTAAAATGAACGATAATGAAAATGCAAAAGAAAATGAGCTTGATAACAAGAAAAAAAAGAATATCAAGCTGATTGTAATATTTTTAGTTGTTTTCGTGCTGATTTTTGTCGGTGTTTATTTCTGCGGTTCATATCTGCAAAAGAGAAACGAAACGCCCTCGCAAATTAGCACTGCAAACACAACTGCATCTCAAAGCGTTGAGAGCACGGTTGAAAACCCGATAGATTTCAAATCTCTTAAAAAGAAGAACAGCGAAATTTATGCTTATATAAAAATAGACGGCACAAAGGTTGATTATCCCATTGTGCAAAGCAAAACAGACGACGCTTTTTATTTGAGGCATAAGGCGGAGGATAAATCGTGGTCGGCAAGCGGTGCGGTTTATACCGAGGCTGCCAACAGCAAGGATTTCAACGATTTTGTAACCGTGATTTACGGCCACAACGGATATTCGGACACTTTTTTTACAACACTTCATTATTTTGAAAAAGAGGATTTCTTTAATTCTCACCCATATTTTTACATTTACACCCCTGAAAGAAGGCTTACATATCAAATTATTTCAGCCTTTAAATATGACAACCGTCATATACTTAACAGCTTTGACTTTAACAAGGAAGAGTCAATCAAGCAGTGGCAGGATACAATTCAAAACCCGTCGTCAAGCCTTAAAAATGTGAGAACACAGCTTGACAAACCGCTTGGAATTAACAGCAAAATCGTTGTTCTTTCAACATGTATTACAAACCAAAAAAGCAGTAGATATTTAGTTTGCGGAGAATTAGTAAAAGATGAAAAAACCAATTGACCCTAATTTAGACAATATTCTTGATGATATTTTGGCTTCGGAAAGCAAAGCAAGTGAAAGCGTTTTGCCTAAAAAGGAGCAAATCAGCGAAGAAATAAAAAATGAAATAGAAGAAACGTTAAATTCGAGTGACGAAGGCGAAAAAATTGATTTTTCGCTCGGTGAAAACGTACCGAGTGCTCAGATAAAAGAGAGCAGAGCGGAAAAGTCGGATTTTGAAATTACGCCTAAAAGCGAAAGCGAAATTCATCATTCGGCGCACAGCTCATCAGGCGAACATCATCACTCGTCGGGCAGTCATCATCATTCAAGCGAGCATCATCACTCCTCGCACCATCATAGCGGCGGCTCGCATCATTCCCATTCTTCAAGTCATCATTCTTCACACCACCGTCATCACAAGAAAAAACTGAGTATTCCGGCAAAAATCGGAATTTCCGCACTTGCAATAATTTTAGCGGTAATCCTTGCATTCGTCGGCACATTTGCTTTTCTTGAATCAAGCGGTAAGAATGAGCTTAAAAACGTTTCCGACCAAACGAATTATCAGGAAACAATTGAATATAACGGCAATAAATATGTTTATAACAGCGACGTTATTGCAATTGCATTTATGGGTGTTGACAAGCGTGATTTAGGTCTTGACAACGGAAGTGTCGGCACAGGCGGGCAGAGCGACGCCGACATTTTGCTTACAATCAACACAAAAACAGGCAAAGCAAAGGCAATTGCCATTCCACGTGACACTATGGTTGACGTTGACCTTTACAGCGAAAGCGGAATTTTCCTCAGAAGTGAAAAAATGCAGCTTTGCTTAAGTTATGCTTACGGCGACGGCAAGGCAAAATCAGCAGAGAATACCGCAAATTCAATCAGCCGTATTCTTTATGATGTGCCTATCACCAAATATTTTGCGCTTGACCTTAACGGAATTGCTCCGATTAACGATTCCATCGGCGGTGTAACCGTTGACTCGCTTTATGATTTTAAAGACATTGGAATTAAAAAAGGCGACAAAATCAAGCTTACGGGCGATTTGACTGAAAAATATGTAAGGCAGAGAGATATGGACACTGTAAATGCCTCTCTTAACAGAACCGCAAGGCAGGTTCAATATGTTAAGGCTTTTGCATCTCAGGTTATTCCTGCTGTTACCCAAGATTTCAGCGTTGTTACAAGGCTTTATGACACCGCAAGCAAATACAGCACAACTAATCTTTCGCTTTCTAATGTAACATATCTTGCATCTCTTATGCTTTCAAAGGGTATTACAAATTTCGACACCGTAACTCTTGAGGGCGATATGCAGGAAAGCACGAAAAAAGATTATGCCGATTTTGTTTATGCGGAGTTTTATCCCGATAAGGATAAGCTTATGCAGTTAGTGCTTGATACGTTTTATACCAAGCAGGACAAATAATTGAATTTCTAATATAATCCCTCCTTACGAGGTTTATATTATATATTATACTTAAAGCTTACGTTGTAAGCAGAAAGGCTATAAGTTATGAATAAAGAAACTAAAAAAATGCTTTCTTTAAATGCCACAAAAATAAGAATGGGCATTATTGAAGGCACACATTCGGCTAAAGCAGGTCATCCGGGAGGAAGTCTTTCCTCGGCTGATTTATTTGCATATTTATATTTTGCCGAGATGAAAAACATTGACCCTAAAAATCCTAAAGCGGAAAACCGTGACAGATTTGTTCTTTCAAAAGGTCACTGCGCACCCGGTCTTTACAGTGCGCTTGCACTTAAAGGATTTTTCCCGTTTGAGGATTTAAAAACACTTCGTCATATTGACTCATACCTTCAGGGCCATCCTAATATGAACACCGTTCCCGGAATTGATATGTCAACAGGTTCTCTCGGTCAGGGTATCAGCGCTGCCGCAGGTATGGCAAAGGGAGCTAAATATTTAGATAAGGATATCAACGTTTACACTCTTTTGGGTGACGGCGAAATAGAAGAAGGTCAGGTTTGGGAAGCTATGATGTTTGCAAGCCAATATAAGCTTGACAATCTTTGCGTTATCGTTGACGTAAACGGACTTCAGATTGACGGCAAGTGCGAGGACGTTATGAACGCTGAGCCTATCGATAAGAAAATGGAAGCTTTCGGCCTCAACGTTATCAAGATTAACGGCAACGATTTTGACGAGCTTGAAAAGGCATTTAATGCTTTCCACGAAAATATCGGCTCAGGTAAGCCTTTCGGAATTATTATGAAAACTGTTAAGGGCTTAGGCGTGTCATATATGGAAAATCAGGTTGATTGGCACGGCAAAGCACCTAATGATGCAGAATATGAAATTGCAATGAACGAGCTTAAAGCAAAGCTTGCAGAAATTGAGGAGGCGTAATTATGGCAGAAATTAAGAAAATAGCTACACGTGAAAGCTACGGTAATGCGCTTAAGGAATTGGCAAGCGAAGGTGCCGACAAGCTTGTAGTTTTGGACGCTGACCTCTCAGCAGCAACAAAAACAGGAATTTTCAAAAAAGTATATCCAAACCGTCATTTTAACTGCGGTATTGCAGAGTCAAATATGATGTGCGTTGCCGCAGGTCTCAGCACAATGGGGCTTGTTCCGTTCGCTTCAAGCTTTGCAATGTTCGCCGCAGGCAGAGCATTTGAGCAGGTTAGAAATACAATCGGTTATCCTCATCTTAACGTTAAAATCGGCGCAACACATGCAGGTATTTCAGTTGGTGAGGACGGCGCTTCGCACCAATGTTGCGAGGACTTTGCGCTTATGCGTTCAATTCCGGGTATGGTTGTTATTTGCCCGGCTGACGATATTGAGGCAAGGCAAGCGGTTAAGGCGGCATATAAGTATGAAGGTCCTGTTTATCTCAGATTCGGCAGACTTGCTGTTCCTGTTTTCCACAGTAAGGATTATAAATTTGAAATCGGCAAGGGCGAAGTTATTAAGGTTGGCTCAGACGTTTCAATTATCGCAAACGGCCTTATGGTAAACGAGGCTATTGAAGCAGGCAAGGCTCTTGAGGCAAAGGGAATCAATGCCGAAATTATTAATATGGCTACAATTAAGCCGCTTGACGAGGAGCTTGTTATTAAATCGGCTAAGAAAACCGGCAGGGTTATCACCGTTGAGGAGCATAACATTATCGGCGGTCTTGGCGAGGCGGTTTGCGCTTGCCTTAGCGAGAATTGCCCTACTCCTGTTAAACGCATCGGCGTAAATGACGAATTCGGACACAGCGGTCCTGCTGTTGAACTTCTTAAGCAGTTTGGGCTTTCGGCAGAGCATATCGCAGAGGTTGCTCAAGAATTTGTAAAATAATCAAATATAAAGAAAAAACAGCGTCCCAAAAGGGACGCTGTTTTTATTTAAACTGTTATAATTGAATATGCAAAATTTAAAAACTAAATTGCCTTAACTATATTCATTTCCATTGATTCTTCTGCGTTTTTATTAACCTCTTCCGGACTTTTAAATGTAGGAATAACAGAGCGAAGCGCTTCTCTTGCCAAGTCGTTATTCTTAGAATTGACTGCATTTTCAAGAACCGAGAGCTTTTGCTCAACCTCATCGTAAGAAATTGCCTTTTCCTTTTCAACAAAAATCAAATCGTTTTCCGTAGTATCCAGCTCGTCAGTTCTTACAAGCAGTTCCTCATAAAGCTTTTCGCCCGGACGAAGACCTGTTTCAATAATTTCAATATTTTGTGCGGCAGAAAGATTAATCATATTCTTTGCAAGGTCATAAATCTTAATCGGCTGACCCATATCAAGAACGAAAATTTCGCCGTTTTTAGCTAACGCACCCGATTGAAGCACAAGCTGCGAAGCCTCCGGAATAGTCATAAAATAGCGAATAATTCTTTTATCAGTAAGCGTTACAGGACCGCCTGCCGCAATCTGCCTTTTAAACAGCGGTATTACGGAGCCTGCCGAGCCGAGGACATTGCCAAATCTTGTGCAAGAACACTTAACCTTGCCCCTTGCGGCATAAGCCTGAGCAATCATTTCGCACATACGCTTTGTTGCACCCATAACATTAGTCGGGTTAACTGCCTTGTCGGTAGAAACCATCATAAATCTGTCTACACCGTATTCTTCGCAAAGCTCAAGTACATTTTCAGTTCCGAAAACATTATTCTTAATTGCCTCAACGCAGTTATGCTCCATAAGCGGAACGTGCTTATGAGCAGCCGCATTAATCACAATATCGGGATGATATTTTTCAAACACAACACTCATTGCGTCTTTATCCGTAATTGAAGCAATTTCAACCTCTAAATCAAGCTTTTCGCCGTATTTAAATTTCAGCCCCTGCTGAACATCATAAACTCCGTTTTCATAAATATCTAAAATTATAATTTGCTTAGGGCTCATTTTTGCAAGCTGACGGCAAAGTTCACTTCCTATTGAACCGCCGCCACCCGTAATAAGGACGACCTTATTCGCATAATAATCCAAAGTCTTTTCATCTGAAACCTCAATCGGCTTTCTGAAAAGCAAATCCTCAATCTCAAATTCACGAAGCTGTCGCTTATGACCGGCAGTTTGAAACGACGGATAATCATATATTTTAAGCTTGCAACCCGATTTTTTATAATAATCGTAAAGCTGTGCCGTTTCGTCTGTTGAAGAAGGAAGCGCAAAAATAATTTCTTTCACGCTGTAATCCTTAAGTATATCAAAGGTATTGCTAAGCTTCGCCTGAAAAACAGGTATACCATAAATATCCCTGCCGGTTTTGTCTTTATTTATATCAAAAAAGCATACGGGAGCATATGATGTATTTTTATTGTTAAGAAGCTCCTCCGCAAGGCTTACGCCGACATTGCCCGCACCTACAATCGCAACATAAATTTTATGAGCCTCGTCATCCTTCCTTATGCTCATTCCAAAGGCAAAAATCCTGAGAAGCAGTCTCATAAGTTTTCCCTTTGCGCTAAGTTCATTACCGTATTTATAGCAATAGCGATAACACATCCTCATTCCGAGAGCCAGAAGAGTATTGAGCGACGTCATAGCGATGATTTTTGAAATGGTAAAGCGTTGAATACCAAGCAAATTGCAAAGCCCGCACTCAAAGCCCAAATACAAAATCAAACCGAGCATATCCGTAAAAAGCAATCTTATGTAGCATTGTATTCCGCCGTAACGCCAAATTTGGTTATATATCCTACAGAAAAATCTGCACAAAAATATAATTAAAAAGCCAGCGCAAGTATTAATAAAAACATCAATTATCTGCATATTTCTTATGCTTTTATTAAGTACAAACATTAAAATAAATGTAGCAAAATACAAAACAGCGTCATATAAAACAAGCGTCCACTTTATATTAAATAATTTCTTTATTTTCTCCACAACAGATCCTCTCTCCCCACAGTAATAGAAAATCAATAAAAAAAGACTTTTTGACACGGGATATCGGTTGCGTATTGAGCGCAACTTTTCAAGCATCTAAAGTCTTAAAACACAAGCATAAGATTTGCCGTTATATAAAAAGCAAAACTTAATGCCCTATCCCACATTGATACAAATTAGCTCCCCATGAACCTTTAATAACTTATTAAAAGAAAACGAGAAAAATAAACTTTTTCATTTTTTTGTACCTCGTATATTATATATTATGTAATATTCATTGTCAATGAAAAGCTTGTCGAAAAAGCAATGTTTTTGTTACATTCTGTCTTATATTTTGCATATTGTCTTATAAAAAATAAAGCGTTGGAACAACTAATATCCAACGCTTAATTTTTGTTTATTATAATTTTTTGATTTTACTGCCTTTAGCTTCGGCAATTAAGGCAACGCCCTGCAAAATCACCAAAACAAACGTAAATATTCGCATGGCTTTTGCGATGATTTCAAGAACTGTTGAAATTTCTCTAAACGATGTTAAAAGGCGAAGATTATTAAAATGCTTCATTTTTTTCACCTCTCAAGTAAAACCGCATGGGCAATGCCCGGAATTGAATTGCCTTGCTTGCTTGAGGTAGGAGACATCAGCGCACCAGTGGCAACAAAAAGTACCTTTTTCAACATTCCCTTGTCCATTTGCTTTAAAATATGAGAGCAAAGCACGCTTGCACTGCAGCCGCAGCCGGAGCCTCCGGAATTTACATCCTGCTTTTTCAAATCGAAAATAAGCGTTCCGCAATCCTTATGAAAACCTTTTAATTTAATGTTGTGTTCCTTTTCAAGAAGTTCATAGAGGAGCTGACTGCCCGTGTAGCCCAAATCGCCTGTCAAAATCAAATTATAATCCTCCGGCGAACTTCCGGTATCATTCAAAAAACTGCTTATAGTCCTTGCTGCCGCAGGTGCCATTGTCAAGGGTAGACTATAAATTTTTCTTATCGGCAAAATTTTTCGGTTTTATGCTCTGTTTTTATTGTTTTTTGCCGATAGAAAACAAAAACAAAGGCGAACAATGTTCGCCTCAGCGTGTAGAAAAAGTCAAATAATAAATTTCTACACGCTGGAGAATGTTGAGAAAGTGAGATAAATTTTGTATTTTGCGAGTGAGAGCTGTACGATGGTACTGCCCCCGAGCAAAAGACAAAAAGTGCCAAAAACGGCTTGAACTCGATGTTCAAGCCGTTTTTCAAATTGTAATTTATTAGAATGTTTTCGGCAGGAGCAAGCCCCTGCCCTACGAATAGTCCTACTGAATTTTTAAAACTCGGCACGGTTTAGCCACTTTATCGACAGTCTGAGGCGAACAATGTTCGCCCCTACGGTATTTTCATTTAGAAAGTTTATAACTAAAAGCTTTTTCAATCAAAATGCAGAAAAGAAGTCCGATGGCGCAGCCGAGTGTATTATGAATAACATCGTCAATCTCCGCATAGCCGAGTTTGAAAACATATTGCAAAAGCTCAATAATAAAACTAAGCGCACAAGCAATCGGTATAATCATCCACCGCTTTGAATTGATTTTTTCAATATTCAAACTGCCGAAAAGAAAACCGAGCGGATAGAAAAATAGAATATTGAGTATCGACTCTCTAATCATTTCTTTCATTCCGTGAACCGCCAAATAGTACGAGTGAAACGGAATCAGGCTGTAGTCACCTGCCGACTCTGTATTGAACCTTGAAAAAAGAGTAATATAAAATATAAAAATCACATACAAAAAGAGAAATGCCGCAATTATATAATTGTAGCACTTCTTAAGCACGAAAAGCCGTTTACCGATACCTAAAACAAGAGAAAAAGCGAGCAGGATAACGAATATTTTTTCATTACTTACATTATAAAGCGTTGTAACAATATCCAATTACCTCAACTCCTAAAATTATACCTCTTCAAAAAATGTATCGGGTTTATTTGGGTTGAAAATTTCGTTACAAGTCATAACCGTAACCAAATCTTCGGTTTCGCTAAGATTAATAATATTATGAGTCCAACCGGGAATCATATGCACAGCCTCGATTTTATCGCCGGAAACCTCAAAGCTTACCTTTTCGCCCGTGTTAATATTGCGCTCCTCAATCAGCCCATGGCCTGAAACGACGATGAAAAGTTCCCATTTGCTGTTGTGCCAATGCTGACCTTTTGTAATACCCGGCTTGCTGATATTAATGCTCACCTGACCGCAATCTTTTGTATGCACAAGTTCGGTAAACGAGCCACGGTTATCGACATTCATTTTAAGCGCATACTTAAATTTATCGGTCGGAAGATATGTTAAATAAAGGCTGTAAAGTTTTTTTGCAAAGCTGCCGTCAGGCATTTTCGGCATCATCAAAGTAGCAGGCTGAGATTTAAACTCATTCAAAAGCTCAACAATTTCACCAAGCGTAACCTTATGAGTAGTTTCAACAAAGCAGAATTTACCGTTATCATCAGGCACGGTTTCAACTGAGTCAAATTCGCAGTGCTTTTCCTTACCCTCCAAAAGGTCAAACATACCCTCAACCAAATCATCAATATACAAAAGTTCAAGCTCAACCTTTGGGTCCGTTACGGTAAAAGGCTCATCATTTGCTACTGCCCAGCAAAAAGTTGAAACAGCAGAATTATACTTTGGCTTTGAATGACCCATTAAATTAGGAAAACGGTAAACTGCAACCTTTGCACCTGTTTCCTTGCCGTAATCGAAAAACAAATCTTCGCCTGCTTTTTTGCTCCTGCCGTATTCACTGTTGCCGAAACGGCCTGAAAGCGTAGCCTGAACAGACGACGAAAGCATAACGGTTGCCTTGTTATTATACTTTTTAAGTGTGTTTAAAAGCGTTGACCCAAAGCCGAAATTACCGTTCATAAAATCTTCTTCGTTTTTCGGTCTGTTGACACCTGCAAGGTTAAAAACGAAATCGGCTTTTTGGCAGTATTCTTCAAGCTCGGCTTCGCTCGACTCTATATCATATTCAAAAATCTCGTCAATTATTATGTTTGGTCGGGTTTTGTTTTTGCCGTCTTTAATATTTTTAAGGTTGTTGACAAGGGCGGTTCCGACCATTCCCTTAGCACCTGTTACTAATATGTTCATTTCTTTCTCCAAAATCAGTTGATTAAATCCAAATTTTTCATCATATCTATGGAATAATCTTCTTTTGAATTAACAGTAAGATTAATCTCTTGTTTAATACTTTTTCTTTTCTTGAAAATTTTAGTCCATCTGCAAATTTGATAAAACGGCAACAGCCACTTGTGTTTATAAAGCTTAGGATAAATCGTTGCGAGGTCCTCAAGCGGCATAAAAATTCTGTTTAAAAAATACTTAAACTTACTGCCTGCCTTATAATTACCGATAACAACGCTTTTTTCATTTGAGCCATAAGTGCTGCCCGTCAAAATATAATGCTCCATCATCAGTATTTGCTCATTAGGCTCTCCGTTATCAATCCAATAGTGCATTAAATCAAAAGCGTACTTTTCAAATTTTTCAAGATTAGCCCGATTAAGCAAAGCACGATACTTTTCATTATCAATATCAATTTTATTTTCAAAAATCCATAAATCAATAAAACTTCTGATTCCGCAACCGCCGTGTATAAAATGATATGCCATATGAGCAATATGATGAAAAAGGAAAAATTCAGGACTTTCGGCATATTCATACCCTTTTACGTTGGTTGAATGTTGCCAAACCTCATCCAAAACCTTGTCCATTTTTTCTTCCCGTTCTTTAATGTTATGATGAAGCTCAAGATGCATACCGCCGGGTGCATACAAATTAATATCGTGATAATGCTTGTTGCCCTCAACCCTGTATCCTGTTTTAGTCAACGCTTTTACCGCCTTATCAAGCTGTTCGTCGTGAACTAAAATGTCAATATCGCAGCTTGTCCTCATCCAGGGTTCGGGATAATAATTTCTAAGCACACTGCCCTGTCTCTTATACACATCTCCGAGCCCACCCTTTAGCAATATATACTCAATTTTATTTTTTTCAAAAACAGATTTAATATGCTCAATCTCATATTCCAAATTAGCTACAAAACCAGCCGAATATTTAAGTTCATACTTAAATTTAGGATAATAAGGCGATGACATTTTAATTAAATCATTTTTAATTAAAGCATCTGCAATCAGATTGATAACATCGTGATTTTTTGAAAGATTAAAAAGTTCTTTAACTTCATCATCAGTTAAAACGATATTTTGAACTTTTTTATTTTTAAGTTCACATTCTATTAAGTTAAAAAATACTTTTGCAATATCTTTACTCATTTAGCATATTCAAAATCGAATAAAATCAGTCGATTTCTTTTCTCCAAACCATTTTATTAACAATTCCCGTATAGCTTTGGATAATTTTAACAACCTTAGTGCTTACATTTTCCTCAATATAATCAGGAACAGGAATACCGAAGTCGCCGTTATTATTCATCTCAATAGCCGTATCAACTGCTTGAAGCAAGCCTTTTTCGTCAATACCGGAAATGATAAAGCAAGCCTTATCGATAGCCTCCGGCCTTTCGGTCGAAGTACGAATACAAACAGCAGGGAAAGGATGACCTACCGATGTGAAAAAGCTGCTTTCCTCCGGCAAAGTACCTGAATCGGACACTACTGCCATAGCGTTCATCTGCAAGCAGTTATAGTCGTGAAAGCCGAGCGGCTCGTGCTGAATAACTCTTTTATCAAGCTTAAAACCGGTCGATTCAAGCCTCTTTTTACTTCTCGGATGGCAAGAATAAAGAATAGGCACATCATACTTTTCTGCCATTTTATTAATAGCATTGAAAAGGCTTAAAAAGTTCTTTTCTGTATCAATATTTTCCTCACGGTGAGCCGAAAGAAGAATATACTTACCCTTTTCAAGTCCTAATTTTTCGTGAATATCGGAAGCCTTGATTTCAGCCAAATTATTGTGCAAAACTTCTGCCATAGGAGAGCCTGTAACATAAGTTCTCTCTTTTGGCAAGCCGCAATCTGCAAGGTATCTTCTTGCGTGCTCCGAATAAGCCATATTCACATCCGAAATAATATCAACAATTCTTCTGTTAGTTTCCTCCGGCAAGCACTCGTCCTTGCATCTGTTGCCTGCCTCCATATGGAAAATCGGAATATGAAGCCTTTTAGCACCGATAACCGAAAGGCAACTGTTTGTATCGCCCAAAACAAGCACTGCGTCAGGCTTAATTTCAGCCATAAGCTTATAGCTTTGAGCAATAATATTTCCGCAAGTTTCGCCGAGGTCATCACCGACAGCGTCAAGGTAAACCTCAGGGTCGTCAAGCTTTAAATCTTTGAAAAACACGCCGTTTAAATTATAGTCGTAATTTTGACCTGTATGAGCCAAAATGACATCAAAATATTTTCGGGTTTTATTAATTACAGCCGCAAGCCTTATAATCTCCGGCCTTGTACCTACGATTATAAGAAGTTTAAGTTTGCCGTTTTCTTTCCATTTAACATTATCGAATTTGCCCATTTCTGCCTCCGATTACTTGTCCATCTTTGCAAGTTCTTCCTGAATATAAGAAAGGCTTGCAATCTTTTCCTTTGTTTCCTCAAGGTTAAGACGGCGAGTATTATTAGAGTTGAACTCTGTCAAAGTGTTTCTCTTTTCGTCACCCTCCTTGAAATATTTATCATAGTTAAGTCCACGATTATCGGCAGGAACACGGTAGAAATTGCCCATATCAACAGCCTTTGCACATTCTTCGTTTGTAAGAAGTGTTTCATACATTTTCTCGCCGTGACGAATACCGATAACTTTAATATCTTCTTTTTTGCCGCCGAAAAGTTCACAAACGGCCTCAGCCTGAGTTTGAATTGTGCAAGCAGGAGCTTTTTGAATAAGCAAGTCACCGTTTTCACCATGTTCAAATGCGAAAAGAACAAGGTCAACAGCCTCTTCAAGCGACATAATGAAACGAGTCATTGAACCCTCGGTAATAGTAATCGGATTGCCGCTCTTAATTTGGTCAATCCAAAGCGGGATAACCGAGCCACGAGAACACATTACATTGCCGTAACGGGTGCAGCAAATCTTAGTCTTGCCCGACATTCTCGACTTAGCAACCGAAACCTTTTCCTCGATAGCTTTTGTAATTCCCATCGCATTAATAGGGTAAGCAGCCTTGTCAGTCGAAAGGCAAATCACGCACTCAACACCCTCTTCAATAGCTGCCGTAAGCACATTATCCGTACCGATAACATTAGTTCTTACAGCCTCCATAGGGAAAAATTCGCAAGAAGGAACCTGCTTCAAAGCTGCTGCGTGAAATATGTAATCAACGCCGTGCATTGCACCCTTTACCGACTGCAAATCACGAACATCGCCGATGTAAAACTTAATTTTGTCGGCAACTTCCGGCATCTTAGCCTGAAATTCGTGACGCATATCGTCCTGCTTCTTCTCGTCACGGGAAAAAATACGAATCTCGCCAATGTCGGTTTTTAAAAATCTGTTGAGAACAGCGTTACCAAATGACCCCGTTCCCCCTGTTATCATTAATGTTTTTCCTGTAAATAAGCTCATATTGTTCTCCTAATTAGATTCTTTTTTATGTAATTTGATTTTTATAAAATTCAAAATGTTATTTCTGTCTTTTTTGTTAAACCCTATAACTAATACACATACAAAATAGAGTGCACAAACAATTATACCCTTAACAATTAGTCCAAACCAGCCTTGAATATTTATTAACTTATTAGATATAAAATATCCTAACACTCCGCTTAAAGCCAAAGAG
>ERZ1026776.239-NODE-239-length-41745-cov-7.892612_pt1 | contig 41745 bp, 36 predicted proteins | sample MGYA00380125_ERZ1026776 | MGnify/ENA primary metagenome ERZ1026776 (study PRJEB33269, sample SAMEA4719761) | human gut metagenome | biome: human-associated habitat; feature: organic feature; material: feces | place: Cameroon | collected 2013-10 ...
TTAAAAGCATGAATGTTCAAGAATAAATAATTTGACTATTCGTAGAAAGTAACTGCTTATCAGCTACTATATGAAACTTATGCTTTGATGGTAGACTAACATAATCGAACCGAAGCGTCAAGGATTTTTTATATCCATCAACGGACTTGTGATATAATGAAGCACGCTGATGCGTGCGCAGGTCATCACGCTATCGCGTGGTGACATGTGATATAATGGAAAAAACTTTACAGAATCGAGATACGTTATGAAGAAAATACTTACATTTATAAAAAGAGAAACCGTCCTGATGGTAAGCCTCGTGCTCGCCATCCTCTCCATGTTCCTCGTCCATCCGGACAGAAAATACATCTCCTACATCGACTGGCATTCCATCACACTCCTGTTCTGCCTGATGGCTGTTATGGCTGGATTCAAGGAAACCGGTCTGTTTCACACAATCGGGAATACACTGCTTACGCACGTTCACACAACGAGACAATTGTTTCTTGTGCTGGTATTGCTTCCATTTGTATTCAGCATGTTTATCACAAATGATGTCTCACTGATCACATTTGTACCGTTTGCGATTATCGTGCTTTCCATGTCGGAGAAAGAACATCTGATCATCCCTGTCGTTGTAATGCAGACAATCGCTGCAAACCTCGGAAGTATGCTTATGCCGATGGGGAATCCACAGAACCTGTACCTGTATGCCCAATCCGGCATGTCACTCGGTACATTCGCGGAAATTATGCTCCCTTACACGATTGCTTCGCTGCTTGGAATCCTGATTTCCATGTTCTTCATCAAACAGCATGCGATCGTAATTGATCGGAACGACCATGCAGTTAAACTTCCGAAAAGGCAGATCATCCTTTACAGCATCGCATTCGTGCTATGCCTGTTGAATGTTGCCAAACTTCTGGACATCCGCATCCTGTTCACAATTATTCTTGTACTGTTCCTGCTTGTATCGCGAAAAACTCTGCTTCACGTGGACTATGCACTGCTTGGCACATTTATCGGATTTTTCGTGTTCATCGGAAATATGGAGCGTGTGCCTGCTTTCCAGTCCTTCCTCGAAAGCATCATTACCGGACGGGAAACATACATCGCAATCGGTGCCAGCCAGATTATCAGCAACGTGCCAACCGCCCTTTTACTGTCGGGATTTACAACAAATTACAAGGCACTTATCATCGGCACCAACCTCGGCGGACTTGGCACGCTCATCGCTTCGATGGCAAGTCTGATATCTTATAAACAAATTGCCCGGGAATATCCGGGCAAAAAGGGGAAATATTTTCTGTGGTTTACGGTTGTCAATGTGATGTTTCTGGCTGGATTGATGGGGATGTATAGTCTAACCTCTTAAACTATTTCCTCCTTGCATAATCCGCCTCAATCTCCTCGAAGCAATCCTCCTCGTCTAGAAAATCTGTCATATCCTGGGCGGATTCGCAGCTGCGCATCATGGCTACAGTCTGACTTAAGACCTTGTAATTGAGTGCTGTCCCGGCTGCATCACAATGGTAGTTGACGGCACGACCGGCTCTGATTCCCATGCGTCCCGCTTCTGCGACTGCATCAATATTTGCTCCAAGGAAGATAAATTCCCAGTTTTTCGCCTGCCGCTTCTCAATCATTTTCTTTACCTTCGCATAATTATATCTATGGCTCGCATTTTCCATACCATCTGTTCCTGTAAATTTCCTCTTGGAGCAACCTTCCCTTTTCCGCTTGCTTTGCTCCTGCTTCCACTCTCCATCAAATTCCCCACTTGGAGCAACCTTCCCTTTTCCGCTTGCTTTGCTCCTACTTCCACTTACCAATAAATTCCCCACTTGGAGCAACCTTCTCTTTTCCGCTTGCTTTGCTCCTACTTCCACTTACCAATAAATTTCCCACTTAGAGCAACCTTCTCTTTTCTGCTTGCTTTGCTCCTACTTCCACTTGCCATCAAATTTCCCACTTGGAGCAACCTTCCCTTTTCTGCTTACTTTGCTCCTACTTCCACTTACCAATAAATTCCCCACTTGGAGCAACCTTCCCTTTTCTGCTTGCTTTGCTCCTACTTCTACTTACCAATAAATTTCCCACTTGGAGCAACCTTCTCTTTTCCGCTTGCTTTGCTCCTACTTCCACTCCTAAACGCAAAAACAGCCACGAGCACAAAGCCCATGACTGTTAATATTCCTACGCCAGCACTGCATTTCCGGTATACAATTGGTAATATCTGCCCTTCTTTTCAAGCAGTTCTTCGTGCGTTCCACGCTCAATGATGCGACCCTGTTCAAGTACCATGATGCAGTCGCTGTTGCGGATTGTGGAGAGTCGATGCGCAATTACAAATGTCGTTCTTCCATGCATCAGCTTGTCCATACCATCCTGTACCAGACGCTCGGTTCGTGTATCGATCGAGCTTGTCGCTTCATCCAAGATAAGCGCCGGTGGATCGGCGATTGCCGCCCGCGCAATGGCGAGAAGCTGCCGCTGTCCCTGACTCAAGTTTGCGCCATCCCCGGTCAGAACGGTATCATAACCCTGCGGCAGACGACGGATAAATCCGTCGGCATTCGCAAGCTTTGCGGCTGCCTCGACCTCTTCGTCTGTCGCATCAAGCCGTCCATAGCGGATATTCTCCCGCACGCTCATGCTGAACAGATGCGTATCCTGCAATACGATACCGAGCGATCTTCGCAGATCTGCTTTCTTGATCTTGTTGATATTGATTCCATCGTACCGGATTTTTCCATCCTGAATATCATAAAACCGGTTGATCAGATTCGTGATTGTCGTCTTTCCGGCACCGGTCGAGCCTACAAATGCAAGTTTCTGTCCCGGCTGTGCAAACATCGAAACATTGTGTAACACAATCTTATCATCGGTATATCCGAAGTCCACGTCATCAAATACGACGTCACCCTTCAGCTCCACATAGGTTGTCGGATTGCCATTTGTATGCTTGTGCGCCCACGCCCAGATTCCGGTACGCTTCTCACTTGGCACAAGCTGTCCATTTTCACGCTTTGCATTGACCAGCTCGACATAGCCCTCGTCCACTTCCGGCTCTTCATCCAACAGATTGAAGATCCGCTCCGCTCCGGCAAGTGCCATCACGATTGCATTGATCTGCATACTGATCTGGTTAATCGGCATGTTGAAGCTCTTGTTGAATGTCAGGAAGCTTGCCAGTCCGCCCAGCGTGAATCCACCGACATTTCCAATCGCCAGCATACCACCGACGATCGCACAGAGCACGTAGCTGATATTTCCAAGCTGTGCATTGATCGGTCCTAAAATATTCGAGTAGTTATTTGCCTTGTAGGAGCTCTCGCACAAAGCATCGTTCAGCTTGTCAAATGCTTCCTTGCTCTCTTCCTCGTGGCAGAATACCTTGACCACGCGCTGTCCCTGCATCATCTCTTCGATGTAGCCATTGACCGTACCGATATCCTTCTGCTGCGCAATGAAATGCTTCGCGGAAAGTCCGCCGATCTTTCTTGTCAGTACCAGCATAATTCCGACCATGAAAAATGTCAGCGCCGTAAGCGGAATGTTCAGCATAAACATACAGACGGTCGTACTGATAATCGTAATCGCACTATTGAAAAGCTGTGGCATCGACTGGCTGATCATCTGTCGCAGCGTATCGGTATCATTTGTATACATGGACATGATATCGCCGTGCGCATGGGTGTCAAAATATTTGATTGGAAGCTGCTCCATCTTCGTGAACATCGAATCGCGGAATGTTTTCAGCATTCCCTGTGTGACATTAACCATGATTCGGTTATAGGAATACGAAGCAATAATTCCGATTCCATAGAAGCATGCCACACGTCCGATTGCATGAAGCAATGGTGTGTAATTCTTCGTCTCACTCTTTAACAGCGGTGTGATATAGTCGTCGATTAACCGCTGCATGAACATCGTTCCCTGTACATTTGCAAGAACGTTGATGATGATACAGATTGCAACGATAATAATCGCTGCGCCATAATGCTTCATCAGCATTCCCATCAACCGCTTCAGAAGTCTGCCCGGATTCTCCGGTCCTTTTCCTCTTTGATTACGCATGCTGATTCACCTCCTTCGTTGCAACAGGCACCTCATCAAAATCAGCATTGGCGCCGCCACCGTTTTGTGACTCATATACCTCGCGGTAAATATCATTTCCGGCAAGCAGTTCTTCATGCGTTCCGATACCGTTGATTTCACCCTCGTTCATTACGATGATCCGGTCCGCATGCTCCACACTGGAGATACGCTGCGCAATGATAATCTTCGTTGTGTTTGGAATCTCGGTTGCAAATGCCGCACGGATCTTCGCATCCGTTGCCGTATCAACCGCACTTGTCGAATCATCTAAGATCAGGATCTTCGGATTCTTCAATAGTGCACGCGCAATACACAGACGTTGCTTTTGTCCACCGGACACATTCGAACCACCCTGCTCGATATATGTGTTGTAGCCATCTGGCATCTTCTCGATGAATTCATCGGCGCAGGCAAGCTCACATGCACGTCTGCACATCTCGTCGGTAGCATCCTTGTCACCCCAGCGGAGATTCTCGTAGATTGTTCCGCTAAACAATGTATTCTTCTGCAACACAACGGCAACTTCATTTCGAAGTGTCTCCATATCGTATTCCCGGACATCTTTGCCGCCAACTCTGACGCTTCCCTTCGACACATCATACAGACGGCTGATCAGGCTGACAAGGCTCGTCTTCGCGCTACCGGTTCCACCGATGATGCCGATCGTCTCACCCGATTTAATCGCTACATTGATATCCTTCAATACGAAATCCTTCGCCGTCTCCTTGTAACGGAAATATACGTGATCGAACTCCACGCTTCCATCTGTCACTTCCATATCCGGCTGCTCCGGATTCTTCAAAGTCGTATCCTCGTTGATAACCTCTGCGATACGTCTCGCGCTCGCCATACTCATACTGATCATGACGAATACCATCGAAAGCATCATCAGGCTCATCAGGATATTCATGCAGTATGCAAGCAGACTCATCAGATTACCTGTGGTGAGCGTATCACTCACGATCATATGCGCACCAATCCAGCTGATCAACAGGATACAGCTATACACCGTGAACATCATGACCGGCATATTGCAGGCGATGATGCTCTCTGCCCGCACAAACATGTTGTAAAGCTTCGCACTTGCCTGTGCGAATTTATTTGTCTCATACTCCTCGCGGACATATGCCTTAACTACACGGATTGCCGATACATTCTCCTGCACGCTGGCATTTAAGTCATCGTACTTTTCAAATACAATATTGAAATATTTATTTGCCTTGCGGATAATGAACTGCAATACAATCCCAAGCAAAATAACTGCAATCAGGTAAATGCTTGCGATTCTTGCATTGATCAAAAATGCGGCTGCCATCGCGCAGATCATGCTCGCCGGAGCACGCATACCCATACGCAGGATCATCATGTAGGAGTTCTGCACATTTGTTACATCGGTTGTCATACGAGTCACCAGTCCGGCGGTGCTGTACTTGTCAATGTTTGTAAATGAGAATGTCTGGATATTATAATACATCGCCTGCCGCAGATTCTTCGCGAACCCGGCAGATGCATACGCACCGTAACGACCTCCCATAAGTCCCGCAAATAGTCCGACTGCCGCTGCCACGATCATCCATGCACCGACTACGCAGATATGGTGAATGTCACCGCCCGGCACGTTGACACCATCGTCAATGATGGATGCCATCAGGAATGGGACGAGCGTTTCCATCAGAACTTCCAGCAGCATGAACAGTGGGGTTGCGATGGACGCGGCTTTGAATTCTTTGATTTGTTTTCCTAACGTCTTTAACATGTTGTCTCCTTTCTTATGCTTCTGTGCAAAACGTGTAGATTTCTATAACGAGTTGTACATAATATACATTTCTATGCAGACGCGCTCTCGCTCACTTCCGCACATAGCAGACACTAAACTCACAGAACATCAATTCTGCGAATTGCTGTCTGTTCGTTAAGTGCTGATGTGCTCCAATGGTCTGCATATGAAATGTTATTTATGTACAACTCTATCTACACATTGTCTCGTTTTGCAAATATATCATAGAAAAGCAAGCCAAGTGACCTTGTGGTTACTTACAGGCTTGCTTGATTTCCGGTGCTCCAAGGTTTGTCAATTCGGCCCCAAGCTTATCTGTAATCAATAAAAACTGTGTGATTTCTTCCTCGGATAAGCAGTCTCTCAGACGCTGTTCCATCTGCATCACGCGTGTATGGATTTTTTCTTCGAGTGCCTGCCCCTCTCCGGTCAGTTCCAGTTTCTTCAGCCGTGCATCTCTGGCAACACTGGAGCGCCTAATAAGTCCGTTTTTTTCCATCGTCTGTAACGTCTGGGTAACGGTAGACCGGCGCAGATAGAAGAATTCTTCCACATCCTTCTGATATACTTCTGTCTTCTTGCTGAATTCGGAAATGTAATGCAGGATCCGGCTCTGCGAACCACTGATGCCTTCCACTTCCGCTGCCTGATGCAGATAATGTTTCACCTGGTTTGATAATATGATGATCTGGTTTCCCGGATGATCATGTTTCCAATCGTCCATGAATTCCCTCCTTTATTAGTATCTTCCCAACGTTCTGTATTGTAACAGATTGTCCGCGCCATACAGCCTGTTTCATCTACATATAACAGATCTATATAGTCTCTAATTTCATTTTCAAATGATATCCCTATCATCCTCATTTTATTAGACAAAAAAGTTCGGTTACAAATTGTTCGCAATCAAACAATTCACAACCGAACTATATTCTAACATGCATGAAATAATTTTCAAGCAATTCTATTTTTATTTTTTTCATTTATTTGACTATTTGATGTCTTGTAATAAAAGCATGTAAACTCCCAAATCCATTTTTCTTACAGCTTCCCTACGAAACGATCTGCATAATCTGGATCAGAAACAGCCATGCCAGTCCATAGTAAGTGACTACTGCTACAAGGTCATTGACCGTTGTAATCAATGGGCCGGATGCTACTGCCGGATCAATCTTGATCTTGTGGAAAAACATCGGAATCAGAGTTCCAACCAGACTTGAAATCACCATGGCAACCATCAGTGATACACCTACGCAACCGGAAATCAGGAATGCATGCAGCCATGCATTGTGCTTGAAGCAGGCGATGTAGATGCCGATAAATACGAATGCCAGAGAGCCGAGCAGCAAGCCATTTACAAAACCGACTTTCATCTCCTTCCATACGAGATGCAGCTTCTGCTTACCAGTCAGGTTCTCATCCATCAATACACGAATCGTAACCGCCAGCGACTGTGTTCCTACATTCCCTGCCATGTCCAGAATCAACGACTGGAAGCACATCACGATCGGAAGCACAGCGACAACCGCTTCAAAAGCTCCTACAACGGAAGACACGGCCATGCCAAGGAACAATAAGATAATCAGCCATGGCAATCGTTTCTTCATGCTTTCCTTTGTAGTTTCTCTCAAATCCTCCTCGTCTGTCAAACCAGCGAGTTTTGCGTAATCCTCTCCCATCTCATCATCGACAGCCTCTACGACATCCTGTGCGGTGATAACACCGAGCAATTCCCTTGTCTCAGATAAAACCGGAATGGAGTCCTCTGCGTAATCCACCAGTTCGTCAATACAGTCCTCGATTTTCTCATGATCGGTCACGAACGGATACGTCGTATTGATGATAGATTCCAGTATATCATTTTCTCTGGCAACGATCAGATCCTTCAGGTCAATCGCGCCATAGTATTTATCGTTTTCGTCTAATACATAGACCGTTCCGATATTATCATTTTCACCTGCCTGTGAAACCAGCTCGCGCATTGCCTGCCGGATATCTATGCCCCTGCGGATGGCGATATAGTTCGTCGTCATACGACTACCCATCTCGTCTTCCTCGTAGGAGAGGATCATCTGGATATCATTTCCGGCATCCGCCGGGAGCATATCCACAACCTGCTTTTTCGTTGCATCATCGACCTCGTCTAAGACATCGACCGCATCGTCGACCTCCATCAGGGAGAGTACCTTTGCTGCCTCCCGCAGATTCTTATCCCGCAAATGCTTCTTTGACTGCGCTGTGTAATTCTTTCTTTTCATCCATTTCTTCATTGTCTTCTACCTCCTTATTCCGGGGCATAAAAATACCACCGTCTTTCATACGGTGGTTCAGACAACAGAAAACTAAACGCAGTTATATCGTCATATATAAAATGAGACTATATCCCAACTGCGTTCGTATATCCATATGTCTTCCACCGCGTATCGCTCGACTCGTACTATCGCAACCGTCCATAGTCTCACCTCCATAATTTTTTATTCTATTCGCAGCTTTATCACTGCCAGATCTGCCTAAACCATATTTCGCCATGATTCTACTCGACCTGTGATGTAGTCTACCCCATTTTTCCGGGTTCGTCAACCAAGTTTACAAGCTTTTAACAATTTTACAGCTCATGATAATATGGGCAGATATCTTCATAACTCCCATCATTCATGCGGAAGCCACCCGGTATCGTGCCAAGCTGTTTAAATCCAAGCCGCTCATACAGATGTCGTGCATGCACATTACTTGCAACAACCGCATTGAACTGTAAGACGCGGTAACCATGTGCCTTACCCTGCGCCAGACAGTCAGACACCAGCTTCTCACCGATATGCAATCCTCTTGATTCCCGGTCGACCGCATAGCTTGCATTGCAGATGTGTCCGCATCGTCCTACATTGTTTGGATGCAGGATGTACATACCATAGATTCTGCCTGTGTCTGTATCCTCCGCAACTCCACAATATGTCTGCTCTGCGAAAAATACTGTTCCTGTCTCCGGTGTCAGACATTCCTCCTGCGGAAATGCCACGCCATCTTCGACAACCTGGTTCCAGATTGTTACCATCGCCTTGATGTCATCGTCTGTATATGCTCTTATTTCGATATTCATGGTTTTATTCTTCTTTCATTTAAATTTATCTTCGACAATCACTTGACCTGCTTTGTCATACAAAGTAAATTTCTTTATTTTATATCTTCAATTACCAACTGTCCTATATCAGTCCCACAAGCATTGCAACCGCGGTCTTCATAATCTCATCCGGGAATTCATACTCCGCTGTATGAAGCTGTGCATGGTCTTCGCCATCGCCCACACCGAAGAATGCCCCCGGTACTTCCTGCAGATAATATCCGAAATCCTCCGACCAGCGCATCGGCTGTACAAGCTCTGTCACAGGGAATTGTAATTTCTCTGCACACGCAAGAAGCTTATCTACGCTGGCATCGTGATTCTCCGTTGCCGGGAACCGCTCGATCTCCTCTATGGCTATAGTAAGCTGGTTTTCTTCTGCAAGTGTCGCAGCCAGAGATTTGATCTCATTCACATATGTGTCAAATGCATCTTCTTTCTCTGCACGCACAGTAAGCCGCAACGTGCCTTCAAACGCTGATACGCCATAGTTTTCACTGCCAACATCCGCCCCGATCACAGTCATACGCACGAAATTGCCCCGTGCCTGCATCTCCTTCGTGATCCGCTCGATTTCAAGCAGAAGCTTCGCCATCGGAATAGCCGGATTCCTACCCGCTTCCGGGTATGCCGCATGGCTCGGTGTTCCGGTCATACGAATCGAAAGCCCGGTCGATGCACATGCAAATGTTCCCTTGCGAAGCAATACCTGATTCTTCGGATAGCCGGGAATATTGTGCAATCCGTATATCTCCCCGATCTGCTTTTCCGCCAGCAGTTCCTTACAGATCTTCGCGCCCGCGCCAATCTCCTCGCCCGGCTGGAAGATCAGATACACATCACGGTCCGGCAATTCTTCCCGCTTTGAAAGATACAGCGCTACACCACACAGAATACTGCTATGCCCATCATGTCCGCAGTAGTGTCCCGGTTTTCCATCCTTTCCACATACCGCATCCATATCCGCCCGAAACGCAATCGGTGCTTTCCCGCTTTCCTTCTCCGCTTTCTTCACGGCATAAAACCACACGCCTTTATCCACAACCTCAAACGTTGTATGGCGCTTTATAAATCCCTGTAATATATGCCGGGTCTTTTCCTCCTGCATGGAAGGCTCCGGATTCTCGTGGAGCTTCTTCCGCAGACTGTGAATCATATCGGAAAGCTCTTTATATCTTGTGATATGGACCTCCGGAATTGCAACATCCGCAAATGTTACAACCTCATCCTCCGGCTCTCCGTCCGCATCCGGATGCTTATGTTCCACATTTCCTTGACCATGCACAGTTCCTCCGATATGCACTTCCGGGATTGCCAGATTATCAAATGCGAGATTAAATTTCGTTTTTTCCTTCTTCTCTTTCTTGTCCTTCATGCGATTCCTCCAACCGTTATCTTCATTTCAAGATAAGGTTTCCTTCCAAATATTTGCCTCTCTGCACTATATAATATTGATGAACAACGTAATCACCAGACTGTTAATGAAGTCCGCAAACAAACTTCCGATCAACGGTACAAGCAGATACGCTTTGACCGATGGCGCATAGCGGTCACAAAGCACCTGCATATTCGCCATAGCATTCGGTGTCGCACCCATACCGAATCCGCATGTTCCGGCTGCAAGCACTGCCGCGTCATAATCCTTTCCCATCACACGGAATACCACAAAATATGTGTACAGGAATATAAGCAGAAGCTGTGCCCCAAGCAATATCATAAGCGGTAATGCAAGCTCTGCAAGCTGCCACAGCTTCAATGTGATCATTGCAATTCCAAGGAAAAGTGACAGACAGATACCACCAAGGTTGTTGATCTCGCCCATATAGATGTCGAATTTCCCGGAATACTCGCCGACATTTCGAACGATTGCCGCAACGATCATAGCTCCGATATAGATTGGAAATGTAAGTCCCGTCTTCGTCAGGAGTTCGGAGATGATCGTGCCGAGTCCGACTGCCAGAATCAGCTGAAACACAGCTGCGGCATACATATTTGAATGTCTCTCATGCTTCTTTTCTTCCTCGACCAGCAGGCTGTCATCCTCTGTCACGATCGTATCGAGCAAATGCTTCTTCTCAATCAGACGTTTCCCGATCGGTCCACCGATCAGGCTTCCTGCCACCAGTCCAAAGGTTGCCGCTGCCGTACAGATTGTCGTTGCTCCCTGTACATTAAAATCCTCAAGCACCGGACCGAATGCGCCTGCGGTTCCATGTCCTCCGACCATAGGGATGGAGCCGGTACAAAGTCCGACCAGCGAGTCAAGTCCGATCAGATGTGACACGCCGACTGCCAGTAAATTCTGCATAAAAATCAGGGCAATGACTAATCCAAGGAAGATAGCAAGTGCCTTTCCTCCACTCTTTAGCACCTTCAGATTCGCCTGGAATCCCACCGATGTAAAGAAGAATACCATACAGACTTCCCGAAGCGTATCATCAAATGTAAATTCCACCACCCCTGTGCTATATAAAATACAGGTCAGTACCGAGAAAATCAAACCACCGACCACCGGAGATGGAATACAGAACTTTTCCAGGAAATTTATTTTCTGTTTCAAGAATTGTCCAAGCATCAGCACCACGACCGAAAGTGCCAATGTCTGATACATATCAATTTGTATTTCCATGTAAAATGGTTCTCCTATCTGTTAATTTTCCTGTGCATCTACCGTGATGCCCTGTGACGTATAATATGCTTTTGCGCCCGGATGGAACGGAATCTGCACCCCATCCACAGCCGCATTTGCATCGGCAATTTCTTTTAACGAGGTTGCATACTCAATCTCTGTTGCATGCGCAAAAAGCTGCCTTGTAAGTTTTTCGGCTGTCTCATCGGACATCTTCTCACTCGCAAGCAACAGTGCCTTGACACCGACCGTTGCGACCGGCTCTGTCTGTCCATTGTAAGTGTTCGCCGGAATCTCACACGTTTCATACGATGAATATGCAAGCTTCAGCTTATCCACGGTCTTCGCATCGACCGGAATAAGCGCAATCTCACAGCTATCTGCAAGCTCCGCAATCACATTGGTCTGCACACCGCCTGTGTAAAACATCGCATCGATCTCGCCGGTTTTTAACTTCTCTGCTGCCTCAATATACGTCAGATTGACCGTCTCTGTAATCGGCGAGGCAAGTCCGCTCACCTGCAGGATCTGTGATGCATTCCGCTCAGTTCCGGATTCTGCTTCACCGATACTTACCGTCTTTCCCTGCAGATCATCTAAGCTTTTGATTCCGGAATCCTTGCGCACAACAATCTGGCACGCCTCGGTATAAAGCCCTGCCAGTACGCGGTATCCCTGATAGGATTCCCCTTTTTCATCCGTTCCATAATACGCGGCTGTGGCAAGATCGGCCTGTGCAATTGCCACATCTACATATCCTTCGGACAGCAGCCGCAGGTTCGCCATCGAACCGGCCGTTGATTTTATTTTAAAATTCATTTCCGCATCCTCTGCATTTGCAAGCTGTGTATATGCAGTCGCAAACGCATAATATCCGCCACCGACGCCTGCTGCGCCAAACCGGATTGTATCCTGCCGCACATTACAACCGGTCAGACTTACGCAGCCGACGGTAAATGCCAACAGCGCCGCGGCTATCTTCTTTATCTTATTCTTCAAACTGTTCCACTCCTTTATATTTCTCTGTAAATATTCCATCCATTCTTCAACGCACTGCTATAATTGCCATCCCACTGAACGCTTACCCGTTTCTTTAATTCTCCGGTAGTTTCATTCCATACGTTTCAAGATCCACGCGTCCGTCCACGACCATAATTCCATCCGCCGCAAGCAGTTGCTCTTGTACATTCGCACCGCCAAACGCGAACGCTCCGGCAAGCTCGCCCTTCGCATTCACCACGCGATAACATGGAATATGCTCCGGATCCGGATTCCTGTGCAGTGCATTTCCTACCGCACGCGCCATCTTCTTATCTCCGGCAAGTTCCGCGACCTGTCCGTATGTTGCCACCTTTCCACGCGGAATCTTCTTCACTGCCTCATAGATCCGCTTCGATGGACTGTCGGTGACAAGCCGGTAGCTCTCCGCAATCATTTCCCGCACCGCATCGTCCGGCACACTTCCATCTAAGATTATCGTGTTCCAATGCTCCCGGTTCTGATGCCACCCCGGTAGAACCGACTCGAAGGCATCCCGCCAATAATCACGCCACTCCGGGTCTACCTTGACATTCAGATTCATGTAACCATTCCGTTCATATGTCCACAAAAACACTTTCCTACTTCCCTTCACACGTACCAGCTGCCAGTTATCATCATGAAACGGTGCATCCTGATATGTGTCCGGAAAGGACAGCGCAAACGCTAAGGCTTCTTCTCTTGTCTGCATCTTCCCTGCCTCCATACTTTTTATTATAGTACATTCTTACCGGAATGTCTTTAAATACGCTTTTTGCTCATCCGTGATCCGGTAGCTCTCCACCGCCTTCTGAATCGTCTTTCTGTGCACCCACGGCGATAGTCTCCGATCTTTGATATATGGGATGCACGTCTCCCACTGCTTGGCAAGTGCAGTAGCAAAATACCACGCGATCATCATATTCACATAATATTCTTCCGATGTGACCGCCGCAACCATCGCCGGATATTCCGGCTTGAAATCCGCATCTAAGTATAACCGCATCAAAAGTCCTATGCCATAGCGGATCGTGTAGGTCTCCCCGGATGCAAGAAATGTCCGGATCTCCGGAAGCAGTTCCTCCTTATGCTTCGCAAAACATTTCGGAACCGGGAAATCGCATGTCGCCCAGTTGTCAATATATGGCAGCATGCGCTTTACCTCATATAAACACTGTGTATAATCCTTGATGCCACCGATCAACATCATGTGCAGATTATTTTCTTCATAATAAGTATGTGGCAGCTCCTGCAAAAATGCTTCCGCGCCATCCTCCTTCGCGAACTCCCTTGCAAAGTTCCGCAACACCGGTGTCCGGATTCCAATCACATGCTCCGGCGCAATATTCGGTATCAATTTCGAATGAAACGCCTGATACTTTTTATCCTGCAGATCAAACAATCTTCGCTGTAACTCCGTCATATCTTTTGTCTCCCGATTTATATGCTGTATAAACTGTACCATAAATAAAAGAAACCGTCCATATCGGATGTTCCCCCCGTTTACACGATCCGGCGCTGTCTCCTGACAGAAGACCACGTAAAAATCGGGCAGAATACCTCCTGCCCGATTTATAACCAATATCATCTGCCTGACGGCCGAATGAATCGCATTTATAGAATTAGTTCTTCTTTTTATCTACAATAAATGTATCATAAATTGCCCTGATTGCAGGCTCGAAGTCTTTGTTTTTAACACCGATAATAATATTCAGCTCAGAAGATCCCTGATCGATCATCTTGATGTTGATTCCATCCTTGGCAAGTGCACTGAATAACTTACCTGCAGTACCACTTGCAGACTTCATGCCACGTCCAACGACTGCAATCAGCGCAAGTCCTGACTCGATCTCAACCGAATCCGGCTTTGCCAGACGATGGATTGCAGATACTACCCGCTGCTCCTTGTGCATAAATTCATCTTCATGAACAACAATCGTCATAGTATCGATACCGGATGGCATATGCTCAAATGAAATCTCATTTTCTTCAAAAGCCTGAAGTACTTTTCTTCCAAAGCCTATCTCGGAATTCATCATTGCCTTGGAGATAAAGATTGTACAAAAATCCTTCTTACCTGCGATACCTGTCACAACATAATCCTGCTTCTGGCATGTACTCTCAACAATCCATGTACCCGGATCTTCCGGTGCATTTGTATTACGGATATTGATCGGTATACCACAGTTACGGACAGGGAAAATTGCATCTTCATGCAGAACGGATGCTCCCATATAAGAAAGCTCACGAAGCTCTCTGTAAGTAATATATTTAATCGGCTTTGGATTCGGGACGATACGTGGGTCAGCTACAAGGAAACCGGACACATCTGTCCAGTTCTCGTACACATCTGCCTGACTTGCCTGTGCAACGATAGATCCTGTCACATCCGAACCGCCACGGGAAAATGTCTTAACATTCCCATCTTTGCCAAGTCCGTAAAATCCGGGAACAACGGCACGTGGTGCCTTCGACAATCTCTCACTAAGAACCTTCTCTGTCTTATAGTTGTTGAGATTTCCTTCTGCATTGAAGAAGATAACCTCTGCGGCATCAATAAATTCAACACCAAGATATGCAGCCATAATCTTACCATTCAGAAATTCTCCTCTGGACGCTGCATAATCGACCTGTGGATTCTCGACCAGCTTCTTTGTGATCTCTTCAAAATCCTTATCCAGTGAGAAATCTTTCAACGCAAGCCCTGTGATAATCTCATCATATCTTGCCTTGATTGCCTTAATCTCTTCCGTAATATCTTCCCCTGCTTTTGCTGTCTCATACACATGGAGAAGCATATCTGTTACCTTCGTATCTTCCGGAAATCTCTTTCCCGGTGCAGAAGGAACAACATAGACCCGACTCTCATCGGCTGAAATGATCGCTCCAACCTTCTTGAACTGTTCCGCACTTGCCAATGAACTACCACCGAATTTTACAACTTTCTTCATAATCTTCCATATATCCTTTTTGTTTAGTATTGATAGTATGTATTTTAAACATCTTTAAAGATAAAGGCAAGAGATAATTGTATTATTCGCACATTTCACAAAGAAATACTTGGTATCTGCTTTTTCTTGACAAAAATGCCAAGACTTTCCTTCTGTTTTTCCCATATTACGGGGCTTTCGTTGACTTCTACATTTTTCTTTGCTAAACTCACATCATAGATATAAAAGTAATTTGAGGAGTTTTGCAATGGATAGCAAAATATTAAAATATTTCAAGAAAAATCATATTCAGATTGAAGACATCAAATACCTGACACGTGTTGATGGAAAAACGTGTATTCACACGATGAATAATCAGTCATTCCTTACTTATATAACAATCAAAGACTTTTTTGAATCATTGGAACTTCATGATTTTATCTGCGTAAACAAAGGGATTGTCGTAGCAAAAAATCAGATTAATTATATTACGGATAGTATCTATCATATGCTCGATGGTGCTGAATTTCAGGGGAGAAAACGCACAGCATCCGCCCACAAAAAGCTGAATGCGACCTTACACCAAAGCATTGCGGACAACATCGAGACAGTAGGCGATATCCGAAACCGGTTTTCGATTCTGGACAATATGCCGATTGCCTTCTGTGTTATTGAACTTATATTCAATAATGACGGGCATGGGATTGATTTTGTATTCCGCTATTGCAACCACGAGATGGCAGTTATCGAAGGAAAAACCATCGAAGAAATGATGAATCATTCTTTCTTCTCAGTATTTCCGAATGCTGACAAAAAATGGCTGGTTGCATATACAGATGTTGCAGTCAATGGCAGCAGCCGTTACATCCGCGATTATAGTCCGGAAATTAACAAAGAGATTTTTGTGCGCTGTTTTCAGCCACTCGAAGGTTTTTGTGCATGTCTTCTGACGCCGGTGGATGACCTGAACAAAGCACTTCCCGCCACACATCTCCCCAACCGTTAACCGGCACCCATTACAACCGTTCGACACATACTGAGCAAAGTTTACGGAGAAGCAACATGAAACATTCTTTCAAGCAAAACAACAGTTTGAAATCAAACAGGAAACGAAGCCAAACGATTCTCATCGGAATCGTTTCTTTTCTTGTTTTAACGTTTCTGGAAGTTTTTTTACTTTCCGCTGTTTCCCTGATTCCGCGTTCTGCCATCCAGAAACATACAATGGAGTCAGCGGAATATTTTCTTGAAAAGCCGGTATTTTATCGTGTGGTAAAACAAGATCCTGTATCTAACATCGACCACTATGCGGATGCAATCCTCTTGAATATCCTATATCACTTTGATTCGGCTCATCCGGTTACCTCGCCGCTTACCGCTTCTTATTATTATACAGAAACGCATAATGAAAATGAGAATCTCTATACAGCTTTAACCGCAGACGTAACACCAACTTACGATTATTTCCGGTATTGGCATGGTTCAACGATTTTCATACGTCCATTATTAACGATATTAAACATTAAACAAATCTATATCCTTTTTGCGATTATACTAACGGTACTATTTGTTATTTTATTTAAAAAGCTGATGAAATCCGGACATATGATATGTGCCTGGTCTATGTCTGTTGCGCTTTTGTCGGTATCGTTCTGGTTCATTCCAATGAGTCTCGAATACATCTGGTGCTTTCTGATTATGCTTATTGCAAGCATCCTTACGATATTCCTTTATCAGAAAAAACAAGAGGTATCCGGGCTATTCTTCCTGCTTGTCGGAAATATCACCGCATATTTTGATTTTCTGTCAACAGAGACAATTACACTCCTTTTTCCGCTTGCATTGTTGCTTGTCCTGATGCAGGAAAATAACCGGTTGTCCGATGCAAAAACCGGTTTTAAAATCATTCTGTCGCGCTCTGTCTGCTGGGGTTTCGGGTATCTGGCTTCCTGGATTGTCAAATGGAGCATTACATCAATTGCGCTAAAAAGAAATATCTTTGCACAGGCTTTATCATCCGCCTCCACACGAGTAAACGGGGATACCGACAGCCTGCATGGACCGGTGCTTTCTATAAATGCATTTCTACGGAATATCGCATGTATATTCCCGTTTAATTTCATGAAAGGATACGGATATATCGCCGCAATCGGTGTTTTTGTATTATTGTTAATGGTGTATTATCTGTTCCGAAAGAACGAAAAAAAGAATTATATGCCATGGTTATTCACCGTTTTATACTGTATTCCGTATATCCGGTTTCTGACACTTGCAAACCACGCCTTTTTGCATTATTTCTTCACTTACCGGGCGCAATCTGCAAGTATCTTCTGTCTTTGCATGATCTTCTATTACGGAGTGGATTGGAAGCTTGTATCTAAGAAATTCTTAAAGCCCCGCAAACGCCGCCGTACTAACACAAGGAAATCATAACAAACCCGAATATTCATATAGCTTCATGTCTGAGTCCGCATCTATCGCTGCGTATCAAAGTCTTTCACGTTCGTGGTATATTTTCTTGCCATTTCTTCTGTAATCTTCTGTTCACGAACCAGACGTTTCAGATCTGCATTCAGTGTATGCATGCCAAGAGCCGCACCACCCTGCATAGAAGATATGATCTGATGTGTCTTATTCTCTCGAATCTGGTTTGCAATCGCATCTGTATTGATTAAAATCTCCGTTGCCATTGCCATTCCGGTTCCATCCTCCATTGGGACAAGCTGCTGCGTTACGATTCCCCGGAGAACATTCGCAAGCTGGGTACGTGCCTGTGACTGTCCATGTGCCGGATATGCATCAATAATACGCTCAATCGTCTGTGCCGCACTCGTTGTATGTAATGTAGAAAGCACAAGATGTCCGGTCTCCGCAGCCGTAATTGCCGCACTGATCGTCTCATAATCACGCATCTCGCCTACCAGGATAATATCCGGATCCTCACGCAGGGACGAACGGAGTGCCTTTGCGAACGAATCTACATCTCTTCCGACTTCTCTTTGATGTATCATGGATTTTGCATGATAATACACATACTCGATCGGATCTTCAATCGTCATAACATGTTTTGCCTGTTTCTGATTTACATAGTCAATCATAGAGGCAAGCGTGGTTGTCTTACCGCTGCCGGTCGGTCCGGTGATGAGCACCAGTCCACGCGGTTCCAAAATCAGTTTCCGGATTGCATCCGGGACATGTAATTCCTGAAATGTCGGAATCTTCGAACGCAGGATACGATATGTCGCTGCGATATTATTTCTCTGGTGATAGATATTGGCACGCAGTCTTGTACCATCTTTTGTCATCAGGGCAAAATCCAGATCCTCGCCCGCCTTTACCTGCGCAATCTGTTCCTCGCTAAGTTCGCTGAAGATAAGTTCCGTTGCTTCCTCCGCCGATGGTGCCGGCTCCATAATCTCCAGATTTCCAAACCGGCGAAGTGCAATATTCGTACCAACTGTCACATGTACGTCCGATGCCTCTTCTTTTTTTGCATAATCAATCAGTTCACGAAATGTCATTCCCATTTTTCACCCTCCATTTTCAGTGTTTTTCAAATACCTTTACCGGATTTCTTCTCCCGGTTTTTTCTTTGCCTTCTTGTCCTCATACATTCTCTCATCCGCGAGCTTCAAAAGTGCTGCATAATCATACTCTCTTTCGTCATATGCGACACCGACTGCAACGACACAGTCTATACCGTCTTCCACCGTATTCAGTCTTGCCAGTTCATCTTCCCAGCGTTGCCGGATTGTATCCACCTCAGTCTCAGATACATTCTCCGCAACAAGCAAAAACTCATCACCACCCATACGGAATGCATGCACGCGGTTGCTTGTCACCTTACGGAAACTGTTTGCCGCCTTGATAATCAGCTTATCTCCTGCCTCATGGCCAAACTGGTCATTCATCTTCTTTAAATTATTGACATCGAAATTGAAAATTGCGATAGAATCTAAAGACAGGAACTCTTTTTCAGCCATCTCCAGATATTTTGCTTTGTTATAAAGTCCGGTCAAACCATCATGTTCGCTTGCATATACCAGTTTTTCGCGCATAACTCCATTCTCAATATACAGACTGATTACGCTTTTTAATGTTGATTCATTCATGGACTCCCAATCCATATTCGGCCATACCCCAAGGTAAAGCGCATATTTCTGTCCGGAAACCTCACCACTTACGAGCATCCGGTATGTACTGTCATCCTTCGCCCCGTTTAACCGGAGAACCTCCTGCACTTTCTCATCAAAGCTTCCAAACAGTACGTCATCCTCGCAGCCACTCTCAAACAATTCTGCCACACCCGCATCGTAGCCGATCCGGTCATTACTGTACACATTTCCCATCTTATTGTAAGTGATGATATCCATGACCTCATCTCTTTGAATCATAAAATAAGCTTTGCTTGTATTAAAGTAATCCGCAAGCATCGGAAGCAGTTCATAATATGTCTCTGACAACTTCTCCAAAACCGCAGTCTGGAACTTAGAGAGCTTTCGGAAAAATCCCATGTATTTCGTGATATCACGGTTCAGTCCCATATATTCCGTGATATCGGTAATCTGGTGAATCTTATAATTTTTTCCTTCTTTTTCAAAAAGTCCGGAATTGAATTTGAAATATTTTTTCGTGTTTGTATCAATATATTCCCATTCAACAGCATCCCCACCGATTTCCAATGCCGGGCACTCATCGTTCCATACAAAAATCTCTTCCGCATCCATGCCGACAACAGCATCCCCGTATTTCTTCCGGAAATACGAATCCGCATAGACAATCTCCGCAGACCCCTCTGCAACAATCGTAATTCCTCCTACCTTGTCAGCCATAAACTGTATAATTTCTTCTTTGAAATCCATAGTAACCTCCCTTTTTGCCATACATATATGTTGCAGATTCTGCTATGCAAATGTCAGAATATCCGCAAATCCTGTCATCTCAAATACTTCCATCACATCGCCAATCACATTCTTTACGACCATAGATCCGCCTAATCCGTTCATCTTCTTCTGCGCCCATAGAATCGCACGAAGTCCGGAACTTGCCACATAATCGCAGGCATCCATATCAAGTTCAAATTCCTTCACCGGATCTACGAGCAGCTCCTCAAGCTCCTTCATCATGATTGGTGCAGCATTCGTATCCAGGCGTCCGGTTACACTGACGATAAGCTTATTTCCTTCTTGTTCTTTTTTCAGTTCCATAATATCCTCCTACTCCGGCAGTTTATATCTGCCATTCTTTAATCATTGTAACTATATTTTCTTGTTGCTTATATTCATAGGACACGGTATCCATGATGTTTTTCACCATGTAAATACCCAGTCCGCCGATTTCTCTTTCATCCGCAGATAACGTGATATCCGGGTCTTCCTTCGCAAAAGGATCAAACGGCACGCCCTGATCCCGCATGCAGATACAGACTTCATTTTCTGTTTCATATGCCTTTCCTTCCAATTCAATTGTGCAGTTTCCACCCTTTGAACCATATGCATAATTTACAACATTGGCATACAGTTCTTCCACGCAGAGCAGAATCTTCATTGCAATCTTCATCGGACACGCATAATCATCCAGGAACGCTTCGACAAACGAAGTGATCTTATCCAGATTTTCCATTGACGCTTCTACTGTAATTGCTTTTTTATTTTCCAATCGTCACGCCCTCCATCACAGACTTTCCAGAAAATCCAGTGATTTTCGGATCTTTTCCATGCCGTTTACCTCAATTAATACGGTTGCTTCCGGAAAATACTTTTCATAATAATTCTTAAACAGCTTCCAGTCGATCTTCCCATCTCCCACAGCCAGATGCAGATCCTGTCTGAAATCGTTGTCGTTGATATGGAGATGCTTTACATATGGTGCCAATGTCCGCACCCACAGTCCAATCTCATCCGGATTTCCAAACACATGGGCATGAGCATAATCAAAGCAGACACCGAAATTCTTATATCCTTTTAGTTCCTCTGCAAGTCCCGCAAGCAGTTCCGGTGTATCGTCAAACATATTTTCCATGTAAATCTGTATGTCCGGATATTTTAACAGCTTCTCACTCCAATATACGGCATTCTTCTTCACAAAACTGTCCCGATAACTGTCTGTCTTAAAATTAGCAATATAATTCGTATGAAATATAACCCCCTTTGCACCAAGGCGCTTCGCTATCGCCAGACTCTGTTCCACGCGATAGTCCGATGCCCGCGCAATGAGGGAATCATCGGAGAACACCGTCACATCCAGAAAGGCCCCATGCAAAGTACAATAGCCGGGCATTTCGGTCGTCTGTTCATACTCCCCTATCACTGTGTCCAGTTGTTCTGTATCATCCAGCAGCTTCGGGATAAAAAAATCATTGTATTCAAATCCAAGATCCAACCGGTCTGCAAGCTTTGTATACGAAGAAAGCTCCGCTCTATCCGGGATGATCAGTATTTTCTTACATCTCATGTTGCACGCTCCCCCTTTATTCCGGTTACTGCATAGACAAATACTTCGTTCGACTTGCCCTTCAAAGGAATTGCTCCGACTTCTTCCACTTCCACACGGTCTTTGACTCTCTCATACAGAACATCGCTGATCAGGACCTGCCCTTTCTTCGCGTTCGCCTCTAACCGCGCTGCTGTATTTACGGTATCTCCGATTGCCGTAAAATCCATACGGAACTCACAGCCGATATTTCCAACAACTGCAGGGCCGCAATTGACACCGACTCCAAATCCGACACTTCTGCCAAACCGTTCCATCAACTCTCCCTCTAATGCAATTCCACCCTGTACGATATCCCATGCCGCACATACTGCACGGAACTCATAGTCATCCAGATCAAACGGAGAATTAAACACCGCCATCGTTGCATCTCCGACAAACTTATCAAGCGTACCTTTGTTTTTGAAGATAGCTTCTGTCGTAAGTGCCAGATAACTGTTCAGGATCTCAACAACCTGCTCCGGCTCCAATACCTCCGACATCGTTGTAAATCCCCGGATGTCCACAAACAACACCGCGATATCCCGGTTCTCACCGCCAAGCTTGATATGAAAATCCCCCTTCTTCGAGATTTCATCCACTATCTCCGGTGCCACATATTTCTTGAATGCTTTTAATACCTTCTTCTGCTTCAGCTTCTCCAGAATATAACCGATTGCCAGACAATATATGTAGGAGACAATCAGCACAAGCGGTGCATAAATCAGACTGATGGCAATTCCATTGTTATTAAGTATTACACCTGCAATCAGGTTTGCTGCCACACCTGCAATCAGCAATATTGTCGAGAGCCAGATTTTCGTCCGTTTGAACACAAAATGCAGAATCGCACAGACAAATCCGGTCAACAAACCGAACAAGAACGGATTTCCGTTCACAGAAAACCGGTTCTGCATAAACGCCTGCAGGATATTCGCATGGATTTCTACTCCGTACATCTGCTGATTGCCACCGTTTGGCACATTGAAGTTATCCTGCATACCTGCCGCATACGCACCGACTAAAACGATGCTGTCTTTGAATACGCGGGTATCAATCTTTCCCTGTAACACATCTACAAGAGAGATACACTCATAATCACCCGGCTTGCCGGAATAATTAATCAGGGTACGTCCGGTCTTGTCCGATGCGATTGTATTTATCGTCTCTCCCGTCTTCTCACAGTAACACTCATAGATTGCCTGTGGAAACATCGTCTGTTCCTGCCCCGCATAGCTTTCCTTCATCAATACACGCCGGACTGTACGATCCGAATCCTGCGATACATTTGTATAGGCGCATGTCACTTCCGTCCGGAGCGCTTCGTATGGATAAATAATCGTATCGATCGGATAATACTTCACACCATCTGCATCAACCTCAGGCTTTTCCTTGTAGATCAGCTGGGATGCCACAACTACATTTCCACTCTTTTTTGCTGCATTTGCAAACGATTCATCCCCCGATTCATCCACATTTCCGGAGAAAATGATATCGAATCCGACGACTGCCGGCTTTGAAGCTTCGTCTGCATTCAATATTTCCAGCAAATCTGCATAGTACTGTCTGGACCATGTTCCAATCGGTCCAAGTTCCTCCAATGTGCGCTCATCGATTCCGATAATCTTGATATCTCCTGACACGCCCCTCGGTCTCTGGTATAGTGCATCTTTCACAATATAATCAAGTGGTGATATCAAATTGCTGATTGTCATCAGAAACACAAGCAGCCACACAATCACCGCTTCCAATAAATCCCGAATAATATTCTTCATAAACCCCTCTTATGCACTTTCTTATTTCCTGCTTAAATACACCATCGTAATATCATCTGCCTGCATCTCCCCGTCCGCAAATGCATCTACTTCGTCATACATGGCATCGACAAATGCATCTGCATCACCGGCCATTTCTCTGTGACGGTTTAACATGCTTGTAAGGTTTGCATCTCCAAGCAGCTCCTGTTTCGGGTTTAACGCCTCTGTCACACCATCCGTATACAGATATATACAATCCCCCTTTGAAAGCTCCAGATACTGCTCCCGGTATGGAACATCCTCCATCATTCCAAGCACCATATTCGCCTTCGCCGTTATCATCTGAAACTCCCCATCTGCCTTCTGTACAAACGGAAGATTATGTCCTGCATTGATAAATGTAACCCGGTTTGTTTCAAGATCCAACACACAGATAAACGCTGTTACAAACATCATTGCCTCATTCTTATAACACAACTGGTTATTGGCCCGGCTTGCAACCTCCGCAAGCGGAAGTCCCAGTGTGGCGTAGTTCTTGATATGGGTCTTCGCCATACTCATGAACATCGCCGCCGGAACGCCCTTCCCCGATACATCCGCAATCAGAAAACACATATGTGTCTCATCAATCATAAACATATCATAGAAATCTCCACCCACTTCTTTCGCCGGACGCATTCTGGCCGTCAGCTTTACATCTTCTAACCGATTAAAGCATGAAAAATCATTTTCCAGGCATCCGGTCTGTATCTGCGTGGCAATCGCAAGTTCTGATTTGATACGCTCCCGTTCGGAAACAAGCTTTGTCGTTTTGGTGTAGAGCATGTTCATAAATGTGCCATAGACCTTGCGATTCTCAAATGCGATTTCGTCAAACAGCTTTTTGGAGATATTGGCACAGACAACTTCTCCGCGTGCACGCACAGTCGCTGCACGAATATCATCGTTAATTAACCCAAGCTCCCCTATGAAATCTCCGACCGAGAGTGTATTAATCAGGGCATTCGATGAACTGTACACATCCGCAATTCCTTCTAATATGATATACATTCCATCATCGCTTTCCTGCCCATATGTCACAATATCCTGTCCGGAAGGAATCCGTACTTCTTTCATCGCTTCCAAAAATGCTTTCGTGCCATCGCTGATGGTTCCCTTGTTTGTGATCTGGAAAAATTCCTGTATCGTTGTAACCCTTTTTAACCGTTCAATATCCATGTGTATCCCCCCTGTATTATTTCCACTCGATTGTAATATCTTCCACCACAGGCCTTGAGAAGTCATAATCCCAGCTTCCGCCTGCCTCCGGCATAAGAGATGGTTCCTGTGCACAGGTGCCCGCCTTCACGGTCTGGGTTCCGAATACCGTGCCGTTATACATAAAGGTTACCGTATATTCGCTCTTCTGATTCGTTGTTTCGGTTGTTTCTTCTTTCAACCCCAGTTCTTCCTTTAATTCATCGATCAACGCTCCAAACCGCTCACTGACTGCCTGCGGTAACTTAGAAAAATCAATCGGTTCCACATCTCCCATATAATCCGTGTTCTTATCATCCTGATAGATGATTACCTCGTATCCATGTTCAATCAACACTTCCTGTTCGCTGACCGAACCATCCGCATATACAAGCCGGGAAGCCACTTTCCCTTCCAACGTAGAAACCTTTGTATAGCAGACTCCCGCTTCGTCATACGTCACTTCTACCCGGAATACGGTTCCCCGCACCGCCATCGTCGCATTCGGTGTATTCACCTCATACGAAGATTCTGTACTAAGCTTATTCTGGATTTCATTCGTGATTGCTCCCTTCGTAAGTTCGATTGTTGTCTTACTGCTTTCATCCGTTCCCTGTGCAATCAGCTTAAATTCCGTATTTTCTTCCACATATACGTACTTATCTTCATCCAGCTTCAGAGTCATGCTTCCGGCATCCACACGCACGGTGTCGCCTGATTTCAAAAGCATATTTGCATATGGTTCCAAATCATCCACGCCATCCCGCTGTACAAATGCCGTTCCTTCAACCTCATAAATCTTAATCACACGATAAGAATCCTTCTTCTTTGTAATCAGCAATATAATTGCAACAGCCGCTGCGATCACTAGGATTGCAACAGCAATTATAAGCCAGCGTCTGCTTTTCTTTTTCTCCATCCTCTTCTCCCACATTCTACTTAAAATAAGTGAAAAAAACATAAATTTACTGATAAAATTTTAACAAAACACCAAATATATGTCAATTGCAACTCATCTTTATTTATATTTTTAATTGATTTTATCAATTAAAGTTCATTTTACGTGCTCTTTATTATGTTGTTTGACTTTTCTGATTGTATATGATAATTTTTGCTCATAGAATACGAAAAATATGGAGAATATATGAATCAAATATCTAATTCCAATCCGGAATTCACAATTTTAATGCCCTGCTTAAATGAACGTCGGACACTGCCTCTATGCATACGGGAAATCCAGAAGTTTCTTTCGGATGCAGATCTATCTGCAGAAATCCTGGTTGCAGATAACGGAAGCACAGATGGCTCTCCGGCAATTGCGAGAAAAATGGGAGCCCGTGTTATTTCTGTTGCCAGACAAGGTTATGGGAACGCCCTGACAGGAGGGATCAACGCTGCGAAAGGCAGATATATTATCATGGGCGATTGTGATTACAGCTATGATTTTTCGGGTCTGAAGCCGTTTGTCGATGCCCTCCGGGAAGGATACGATTTTGTCGTCGGCAATCGTTTTTCCGGGACAATGGAGAAACATGCCATGCCTTTTTTGCATCGATATCTGGGGATTCCTGTTCTCTCTTATCTGGGCAGGAAACGATTTCATACATTTATTTACGACTTTCATTGCGGATTACGCGGTTTTACCGCGACTTCTATCCGTAGTCTGAATCTGCAATGTACCGGAATGGAATTTGCAACGGAAATGATCGCCGGTTTTGCAAATGGAAATCACAAGATCAAAGAACTTCCAATCAACTTCCGCCGTGACAAAAGAAAAGGCGCCTCACACCTTAGGACATTCTCCGATGGCGTTCGACACCTTTACTTTATTGTCTGTAAAAAACCATTAAAATAATTTTCCGCTGATTCTTCTTATTGCTTTCCAAACGTATAGGAACCATCTTTTTTCACATAGAAGTCTGTTCCTCCGCTATAAGATGTGCTGTCTCCTGCTACTTTCCAGTTTCCGGTTCCAAGCTTGTACCCATTTCCTGTTTCCAGATTAACCAGAACTCCCTCTGGGATTATCCCTGTTTTCATCCAGGCTGCAGCTATATTTACAAGGATTGTCTTTTTATTTCCTGCTGCATCGACTGCTGTAATCTCATATTTTTTCTTTCCGTTATTAGAACCAAGCTGCAGAATTAGTTCTGTTCCATTCAAATTCTGCAATACTCCATTTACATATACCTGACTCAAATAGTCATCCTGAATCACAAGTTTCTGTGAATCTCCGTAATACGTCTTCCCGTTCTCCAGACTCAGCTTTGGAGTCTGCTTTTTTATTTTGATTGTCTCTAACCGAAGTGCTCCTGTGCGCTCACCGGATGCATTTCTCAGATAAAAGACGGTTCCTGACTGGGAATTCTGAATCGTCAGAGATTCCACATAAGTACCATTTAACTCCGTAGATATCATATATCCTTTCGCCGGTTTTACCACTACATTCGAAGTATAATATCCATTTTCTCCCTTTGTTCCAACCAGAGTATATGGCGGTTCCGGTTTTTCCAGATATCTGATAGAAAAATCTGTCGTAGCAACAGCCTCACCGTAATCATCCGTTTCCGCAAATGTCGCCCGGACTGTATAATCCCCAACTGCGGTTGGGACTGTCTGGCTATATGCCGTGTCATCGGATGTCGCTTTCTTATACTCGATCACAGCTGTCTCTTCTATGTTGGTTGATGTTTCAGCTTTTGGTTCTGGTTTTGTACCATAATTCACGTCACCTTGCTCGACGCTTGCAACGCCTTCCCCTTTCACTATAACCTTTGTCACAGCACTTGCCTTCTTCTCATCTGTTTCTTTATAACGGAAATACCAGGTACCACGCTCCATAGCTAACGTTCCACTATCCGTAATTCCTGTTACCTGCGTCCATGTATCTGATGTTTCGCTTCCCGCATATGTATATTCCATAGCTGTTGTCACGCCGGTTACTTTCTCGATTCCTCCGGTCAGTCCGGTCGGAGCATCCTGTGTTGTCTTGGCTGTTGCCGCAGGAAGTGAAATCTGAACATTCTTTTTTTCATCCGCAAAAGTATATGTAAGTTCTATTTCCTTCGCATTTACCCGCGTTATATTCGGTGTTCCGCTTCCAACAGTCACCGTCGCCGTATAATCTTCCGGAAAATAATAATCATCATTTGCCTGATATACTGCCGTTGCCTGCTCACCATACATATATTTTTTTGATGGAAATGGAGTCTCTGCAGTCATAGTAGCTGCAGCTACATCATCCATCACAGCTCTCACAGTATTACCTGCAAGATCCGTGATTTTCTGTTCTGTTGCAGACGAAATATTATACACATGATCATTATAATTTACCTGTACGGTAATTCCATCCTTTACAGTTAACACTGTATCCTTTGTAACCCCCAGGTTTTCTCCTGTGTAGCCTTTTTCCAGCTGTAATACCCCTGATACCGTAAGCATACCGCTACCCGATACATTTACGGTGCCCTTTAGCTGACTTATCTCATGGTTTCCGGATACGACAAGCTTTGCACCATTCGTTCCTTCGGCGGTCAGAAATGTAATCGTTCCTCCTGCATAGTTAATAATCGGATTCACCCCAGTATGATTCCTTACATTCAAAGAAGAAATCGTTCCCGCATTCATGTTGACTGTCGCAGTCCTGTCAGAATATCCAGGATTTTCAACATTCAGGGTATCTATTGTTCCACTATTTGTCAAAGTGGATGTCGAATTATATGTCGCAGATGTAATATATCCGGCATTTGTAATGCTGCCTCCTGAACTTTGAAGATCCTGGATGGTGGCTCCCGCCTGATTTTCAACTTCTATGTTTCCTTCAATTTTACTGACGGATCCCTGATTGACAATTTTTCCACCAGATCCATACACCGTTCCGGTGATATTTCCGTCAGATGAAACAGTCAGCGTGCCATTAGTCACATTATAGTTATTATTGTATTTCTCTGAAATCGTCGTATCCTCCATAACAGAAATTGTATCCGCAACTACACGCATGGCATCCACGCCAAACAATTCCACAACCATCACAACCACTAATATAATCGCTTTTAACGCCCGAATTCGTTTCTCCATAGATTGTACCTCTCCCGCTTACAACAAACTCTAGTTACTTATGGTAAATTTACCATAATCATCAAATGTATGTCAAACAAATTCAAGTTTAAATTGATGCATTTCATCTTGGCATTGCATTAAATTCATTTTTTTGTGTTTAATTAGATTTTGAATCAAAACAATACGCAGCTTCTCTTACCGTCAATCCTTACCGGAGCCGCCTTTTTTATCATTTATAGCTCTCATCACGATCTGCGCGTCATACTGCTTCATGGTTGGATCTAAAATCTCTTTTATTGAATTACTATGGGCGGTACCATACACATTATCATTGATATATCCCCCATAGCTTTCCGTGTAATCATACACCTTGAACGTCACATCAAATGGGATCTGCGCCCGGATAATCTCCGCCGTCGCTTCTTTGTCGTCCCTATCTCCTGTTTCACTGGTCCTTGTCCACACACCCGTTATATAACCGTTACACCCCGCCAATACCGGGAACTTATCATACACCTGATCCATCTTTGCAGTCTTCCCATCCAATGTAGCGGTTCCTTCCACTTCTATCTTTAAGTCATGGTCCGTCTTATTTTCCACATAGAAATATGGATCATTGGAAAATGCATTTTTGTCAAGCTCGTCAATGATATAGGAACCAATGTACGTGATCCGTACCTGATCATTATCCACGACTACCTCGTCCCCTTCTTTTGGTTTCCGTTCATAGTTCGGAGCAATCTTGTCCTTATCCGTAAAATACACATCCTGTATTTCATAGTCAAGCTGTTCTGCAACGCCCTCGTCATTCATCATCCACACATACAGCTCTGTCTTCGCCCATGTGAGCGAATCCCTTCCCGTGCTCCCAATCCACCGATTGGGATTGTTCATGCATATCGTCATTTCATCGTCAGCATCCAGATACCATGTTGTCTCCGTCTCCCGGTCATCATCCATCCATTCTCCATTTGCGCTTAAGAAACGGAACTCATAAAAAATCTGCTTATGTAGATTATTTTTCACTGTGTAGCGTACAACATTGCTCTCCGTGTTCCAGAGATCTTCTTTGATCGGATATTCGACTTCTTCCTGATCCGGAATATAGCCCTGCTCATACACGCGGTCGATCGTGAGTGTCATATACTCATTGTCACATATAACTATGTCATAATCCTTGTAATGTTTCCCGGTATCCGGCTTGTTGTGCAACGCGACACCTGCCGCGACTCCACCGGCCACCACTGCCGTTGCCGCAACACCCGCAACGATCTTCGCCTTGAGTGTCTGGAAGAGTCCTTTGATACCTGCCTTGCCTGCCGCCCTTCCTGCTGCGACACCTGCTGCTTTCGTGCCCGCAACTGCTGCTCCGGTACCTGCGGATGCCGTAGCGGTTGCTCCTACTGCACCACCTGCGGCAGTTCCCGTAGCCGCTCCCGCTGCGCCTCCACCAATTGCTGATGCTGTACCCGTCGATGCAACAGCACCTGCTACACCTGCCGCTGTACCCGCAAGTCCCGCTGCCCCGGCAAATATATTGGCAAGCACGTTTGGAATCACAAGCGACTGTGACTCTGCCACGAAGATTGCAGTAAGCAATGCCACACTGCCAGATGAGTACAGCTTGATGCCACTCGTATTCTCATAATCCTGCACGCCCTGCTTGATCTTGCCTCTCGCCGCAGACAGACGATATTTTACCGTGCCTTCCGGGCACTCCATACATGCCGCGATCTCCGGCACGCTCATTCCATCAAAATAATATAAGAGAATCGTCTGATACTGGATTGCCGTTAATTCCTCCTGCATGATTGTGAGGATGATCTTCCGTTTTTCTGCATTTAACACATAGCTTTCCGGCAGGAAGTTATCATTTTCCTCTAACACCGGCTGGTCAATGATGCTCTCATCGTCCATCAGAACCGGCATCTTCTTCGTCAGAAAATCCTTACATTTGTTGACCGCGATCCGGTTTAACCATGCGGTGATCCGCTCCGGTTCGTCCAATTGCTGCAGATGCGTAAGTGCTGTGATATACGTTTCCTGCATCATATCCAGCGTGTTCTGCTCATTTCGCAGGAAGCTCAGACAGGTATAATACACCTGCCGGTATGTCGCCTGATAGATTGCCTCAAACGCCTGCATGTCCCCGCTTATCACCCGCGCTACTAAATCCTGAATGTTTTCCATATATATGTTTCCTTTCTCGCCTATAAGTTTTGTATGGCTTTCATTTTATAGACGATTTAAATGGTGATTTGGTTGGGTTTTCCTTAAAATCTTCTCATAGATTCCCTCAACGCCCGGATATCCCTCATCCTGTATTTCTTCCTTCGCCTGTGCAAGTGCACGTTCAAAAGAGTTCTGCATTTGTTCAAACCTCCGCATTGCGATTCTCTCTCCGAGTCCAATATGCCTTGCCTCTGCCCGAAATGATTCTTTTGTAATCTTGCGAATATCCAGTTCTCCATCAATTGCCATTGCCATTTGTTCTGTACTTTCCTCGTAAATCATCGTTGAGACAATGTCATATGCCGGAGCAAACCGGATTGTCCTTCGATCCTTACCATACAGCAATCCGATATTCTTAATATGATTGTCCGTGTTTCCAATTAAATAATTAAAGATACATATATCCCATAACTTCAATTGATCTTCCACCGGATTATCTGAATACTGCCTTAATAATGTAAACACACGCTTTAAATACGAGTCCCCTATCTTCTCATATTTCCGAGAAGCAGGAACACCGAGTGCCTGCGCAAAATCCTCTTGTTGCAACCGGTATGGAACTTTTTTACCATCTATTTCCCGGCTATCTTCCTGCATCAGCCGGTCAAAACGTTTTGTCGCAAACAATATATGCTCTCCCGTTCCAACTGGTATAATGAAGCTTTCCGGCACATCTATTCCCAATATCTTTGCTGTACGCAGACATAACTGTTCATTTGCAACGATTCCACTCAGCCGAACATGGCTTTGCTTTACAATATGTGTACTTGGTGCCGTTCCAAACGGCATATACCATTCATCTTTATTATCATAATATAAACCTGTTTTTCCGGACGCACCAGTCAATGAAAGATGTGCCTTTGCCAGAAACTGGGCTGATTTTGAAGCACCTTCTTTTGCAAATTCCAGCAGTTCCTCCCTTGATATTTTCTTATACGACGGACTACATCCATCCGCACCCGGTTCACAAATCCGAACAGCTCCCAGGCACTCATTTCCAAGTCCCGCAAGCACAGACAAATAATCTTCCTCTGCAACATGCATCCATCCTGCCACACACCTTCTCGTATATCCTTCCGGCAGTAACCCTTCAAAATAGCATCGTGTCTCAAAGGGCGAAAAAGCATCTTCCTGAAAGGGCAAACTAATCGAAATTGGTCGATGACTTTGATTTTCCAGATAAGACTCCTCGTATTGAAATGTCGCATCTTCCCAAGTCTCACCCTGTATCTGTCCAGCCAGTACAAAGTCCCCATATTCTTCTATGTATACCTCTAATTGCCGCAACTCATGCTCTCCTTTCCACCGATAGATCCAATCCCAATATCATCAGAAGCTGTAATGTCTTTCCTATTTCCGCCGTCGCTTTCCCACGTTCAACATCTGAAATAAAGCTGACACTGAACCCCGTAAATTCCGCAAGAAACGCCTGTGTATAATGCAGTTCTTTTCTACGCGTACGAATTGCTTCGCCTAATTCTTCTACACTTCTTATCTTCATATTTACCATTCCTCTTCGCCGTACGGCATAATTTAAAAATTCATCTATAAAAATAAGCCGTTCGACTTATTTTTACTATTGTTAGTATAATATAAGCCGTACGGCTATGTCAATTCACATTTTATTAAAATGGTCTCTTCGGATTCGCCCCATGCTCTCCGATCAGCTTCTCCATCCAGACCATATCATACCAGCGTCCAAACTTATATCCGCACTGATAGAACTGTCCGACCATGCGATAGCCAAGATGCGCATGGAATTCCACGCTATTGTTCGTCAGGTATTCGTCCTCCTTCGGTGCATAGGCGATACAGGCGTTCATATTCAAAAATCCCTGTTCTTTCAATGCTTCTTCCAGTACCGCATGCAGCTTTCCACCGATTCCCATATGCTTGCAGCTTTCATCTACATAGATGGATGTCTCAACCGCCCATGCATACGCTTCTCTGGCATGAAACTGCCCGGCGTACGCATACCCAAGCACCTTTCCATCCTGCTTTGCAACAAGATATGGATACTTTGTTTTCGTCTGCCGGATCCGCTCGGTGAATTTCTCCAGCGTTGGTACTTCATATTCAAATGTAATGGCTGTATATTCCACATATGGCGTATAGATAGCAAGCAGCTTAGCTGCATCTGCCTCTTTCGCTTCGCGTATTTCAATCATTGCTTTTCCTCCTTGTGACAGAAGCTACATTCCCGATCATTCAAGTATATAAAATAAAAGAAAAATTGACAAGACTTCCCCTCTTCATTATAATAATGATATTATTACACTTGTAGGATTTAGGAGCTTTATCATGAAAAAAATGCCACAAATTACAGAAGCAGAATACGAAGTTATGAAAATAATATGGCATAATTATCCAATCAGCACAAATGAGATTACAGAGCATCTATTACAGACAACCAACTGGAATCCACGTACAATCCAGACCTTAATTAAACGACTGACAGCAAAAAATATTATTACTTATGAGAAGCAGGGACGTGTCTTTGTTTATACGCCACTATTAAAGGAAGAGGACTATGTCAGTCAGCAAAGCAAGTCTTTCTTGGACAAATTTTTCAACGGGAACCTTACCTCTATGGTCTCAACCTTTTTGGATCATCGAAATTTATCAAAGACAGAAATCGATGAACTGAAATCACTACTGGAACAAGAAAACAAGGAGTAATCTCTATGGATAATTTTTTTATTCACTTCGTATTATGCAATATAACAATCGATCTTTTCGTTCTTATACTTTTATGTATGAAGAGAATATTTAAACATTGTCTCACTCCCCGCATGCAGTTTAATCTTTGGATTCCATTTACGATTTCACTGTTTGTTCCGTTTCTGCCTGTTTCATTTTCTACATTATCAACGAAAATGCGGGATCTGTTCCACCCTCTTGCACATTTTAGTCACGCAGTCCATACCACAAATACTTCGGAATATACATCCTCATCCACAAATCAAATCTATGATTACGCAATCTCCATGCGTACACAGTTTCCAGCCTATATTTCTACCATTTTTTGTGTGATCTGGGGAATCGGCATGTTCGTTATGCTATTTTCTTTTATGCGTTCCCTTGTATTACTGCACCATATGCGCCGCACAGCAAACCTTATGCAGGACAAACGCATACACGCCATCTATCTGACATGTCTTTCCGAATTACAGCTTCGCAAATCCATCCCACTGTATTCTTCATCCATAATCGACACACCTGTCTCCACAGGGATTCTACGTCCTGCCATCTTTCTGCCATTACACCGCATCTCCAACTTTGAAGAACAAGAAATCCGATATATATTATTGCACGAGCTTATGCACTGTTATTATAAAGATGCCATTTTCAATTACTGTATGAATATCATACGAATCTTATATTGGTTTCATCCACTCATTTGGCTTATCACAAAGGAATTTTATACAGAGCGTGAACTTGCTTGTGACACCTCCGTCTTACGGTTACTTGGCGCGAACGAACAGATTTCATATGGCGTCACCCTGCTCCATTTTGTTGATAAGCAAAATAACGCGCCCCTTTCCCTGCTAAATAATTTGAGTGAAAATGCCAAGCAGATGAAGCGTCGGATTTTGAACATCAAACAGCACCAGCCTCTGACTATTCAGAAGAAACTGCGCAGCATTTTATCCTTTCTGCTGTCACTTCTCGTAATCCTGTGTGGTACTCCCTGGCTGTCCGTTCATGCTTCTGACTCACTCCATTACCAGTGGGATACACAATCAGTCTCCATAACTTCACTTGATTTATCTGATCAGTATCAGTCGTACTCTGGAAGTTTTGTTTTGTATGATATCTCCGGAGACACATGGAGCATATACAATCTGGATCAGGCAGTCACACGTATTGCTCCAAATTCCACCTATAAACCGTACTGTGCCCTGTTCGGTCTTGATCAGCAAATCATCACGATTGATAATTCCAAATTAGAGTGGAATCATGAGTCATATCCTTTTTCCAACTGGGAAGCGGATCAAACACTCTCCTCCGCAATGAAATATTCTGTCAACTGGTACTTCGACACAATCCTGTCCAGTCTCAGTACAGAAATGCAAAGCAATTATCTGCGCCTGTTACAATATGGAAACCAGTCACCCAAAGATACATCCAGTATATTTGGAATGGAAACTTCTCTGAAGATTTCTCCAGTCGAGCAGGTGCTCCTGCTGACCAGACTATATAAAAATGAACTTCCTTTTTCCACCGACCAGATGAATGCCGTCAAGAACTCCCTTTACATAACCTCATCTACACATGGAAAACTATATGGAAAAACCGGAACCGGACGGATAGATGAGAAAGATACGAACGGATGGTTTATCGGATATGTGATTTCGGATACAAACACTTATATCTTTGCAACCAATATACAGGCTTCTGACTACGCGAACGGTAAAACCGCATCTACACTCACATTGGCGATTCTGTCGATGCTTCATCTCTGGGACGAACCGTAGGAAGCTCCAGTTCCTTTTCCTCTACGTGATTGGATAAGATTCGAAATGTTCCATCCGAAAAAGTCTGTACAACCAGCTTATTCACAAATGCACAATCTGAATTTTTATCCGGCCAGACACCATCTACATACAGGCTTAAAGTTCCATCTGCATTATATTGATAATCAACGACCTCTCCAAAAGGTGAATATGGATAATTGTACACGATATCCTGATAATACACATGTTTTTCCGCATCATAAGTATATGCATTTCGGAGCTGTTCTATGGTAACCGGAAGATACGTTGTCATAATCCGTTCAAAAAGGTCACCCGGAATGCAATCTGTAGATTCCCTATATGGCTCGCCATATGCAATATGATATAAATCCTCAAAAATTCCATCCATCAGAATATCACTTGCCGTCTCTGTGTTCCAATCTATCAAAAGCAAATTGTATTTTTGATAATCCAAACCGGATACATATTTCTCCGTCAATGCCTTACATGTATCGGAAAGTGGTTTTACACGCCAATAATTACACAGACTCGCATGTACGGGAATATATTTGTAAGCATAGATAAAATATCCCTTCTCTGTATAATTGATAAATTTGACGTCATATGCATTTCTTCCGATCATAGACGGTCTCTTGTTTTCATCTGGTCGAACACCAACATAATACGTTTGTAATTGCCGGTTACGATGTACAAATGTAATTCCTGTCAGCAACCCATCCTCCAACACACTATATACAGTTACATCTGCATCTACGCCCTCCTGAACCGACTCATAAAATGCGACTAGCAAATCACCATTTCTCATATCTTCGCCATCAGTTACCGCCACGACTCCAGAATTTGCCAGTCTGTTTACCACTTCACTTCTCTGCTCGATCGTAAAATCCTTTATATTTGATGTATAAAATAATCCATCTTCAAGTTCTACATGCTCATACACATCCCAGATACTTTCTGCATGCTCCATAATTGATGCATCTATCTGCTCTTTTTCCTCATTCGTCAGCAATTCTGTTTCCGGCTTTGGAAATATATTGTTTTCATCCGAAATCCCATACCGTTCCTGCCATTCCTCATCCGTATAACGATCACTATGCCACCAATGTTCTCCCTCGGAATTATTTATTATGCGATTTTGCAAATATTGAATTGTACCATTTTCATTTTTTACTGTTACCATATGTGCAAATAACCGGGAAGTATTTTTCAAAGGAAAAACCGCATTTACTGTAAGTGTCATTGAACCATCTGCATTTTGCACACAACCGACAACCTCGGAATACGGAATTTCCGCATAATCTATCTCATCCATACTCCGTGGTCGAAAAAGATATGTTTGTGTGTCCGAATTATACCAAAGCAGTTTGCGCAATGTTTCAACTTCAATTGGGAAATGCATCCTTATTACATTTTCGAATTCATCCTGTGGAATCTGATATTCCATTCCAACCGACAAATCCTCGCTCCTTTTGTATGGACATTCTTTCTGATAACATTCCTGATAAAATTTGACAAAGATATCATAGAAATCCAGCTGTCCCCAATGTTCAGCGTCCCAATCTACAAGAAATACATTATTCAAACTATACGAAATAGGATCTATATAAGCTTCATTCATTGCCTTATACGCCGCATCTAATACTTCCACGCGAAACGCAATATGTTCCTCTTCCGGTGCCGCAAGCAACGCCGACATCTGATTCGAAACCCAATACCCTTCTATAAACAAATACCCCTCATGCGTATAACAAAACTCCGTTGCATCATACTCCTGCAAATCTGAAATCTCCATTTGTTGATTATGATATTGTATATACTGTTGCTCAATGGTCACTTTTTCCCCACGTGATAAAAGACGATATACCCAAAACTTCTGATCCAATGCAATACGAAATATAATACAGTCTGCATCCTTTGTCTGTTTTTTACTCTGAATAAACGCCTGCAATTGTTCTGCACATGCCATATCGACTTTATTTTCCACATCAATAGCAACATATCCAAGTGAGCCAATCCCCTGCACAACCTGTGTTTGTTTTTGAACATCCGTTATATCATTGCTGGCATCATCATAAATGGATTGATAGACACGCAAGCACTGATCCAGAGTCCCTTCATCTAAAATACCGGTCTGCTCCTCTTCGCTTTCAATTCTTATATTTCCTTTTCCGTTGTTGGGCAAACACCCTGTCAAAAGGAATATCATACTTATCACCATAGCTATCAAGCGTTGTTTTTTCATCTGTTTTCCTCCTAATACTACAGTTGTAATATTTATATATTACAACTGTAGTATTAGTTTGTCAAATCAAACAACATCCCCGATTAACGCAATCGCTTCTCAATAATCTCTCTTACAACCACATTTTCTGTCTCATCATGCATCTGGACAAGACGCCGCTTCCCGATTCTTCGGTCACACGCCCGTAAGATATCTGTTATCCCCCATTTATCATCTGTAAATGGCTGCATCAATTCATTTTCCGGACATTCAATATACGCTTCGATCACATCTGAGATATCTGAAATATCGCAATCCCACGGATATGAATTCACCAATTACAAGCGCTTTCGCGAAATGTTCCGCAATATCCAATCCACGAGCTTTTGCATTCCATTTCCAACAATTATCATCAGTATGTAGCTCGGTATCGTCAAACACATAAATGCCAGACCATAATACTTCGGATTTTTCCACGCCGGCACCAGCTCATAAATCCATGCATCCATCAGATTGGAAAGCATGTATGCGAAAAATGATCCTCTGGCTGCAAACCGCACCAGACAGGAAAATCGTTCTGATAATTTTATCTTGTATAGAAGTAAAAAAATGCTGACACCGATCATCATGATCCAGATTGCTCCAAACTCCCATTTTACCGCATCCCCTAGTTTCCCATCTGTGGACAGGAGTGTCACACTGCCTGTTCCAAATGCCATAATTAAAATCACTGCCACGCAGATTCCTTTTTTCACATCCGGCTGCAATTTCTTAATAACCGCACCGATTACATAATAACTGAGCGGATATGCAATCTCCCAATACGCCGGAAATATCGTATATGGCGTGGCTGGCGCAAGCGACGTTGCCGCTATACAGGAAACCATAATCCACAAAAGCAGCTTCTTATCTGTAATGTTTTTGATTGCAATGTTTATCAGCGGACTAATCAGAATCAATCCAATATACATTCGGATATACCAGCCGTAGTACACGCCGCTAAAGGAGAAGAAACGTTCTTTCCATATAGAAAAAGGCTGCGGATCGCCTAAGAAAAAATGCCGGATTGGAATTGAAACAGACGCCGCAAGCACATAGCTTATAACCACAGAAAGCAGACATTTGTAATAATGTCTGTTGATTGTTTTCCCCGACTTTAAATACCCGGTCAACATCATATAGAGTCCGTTGCAGCTTAAGAATAAACCACGGGATGCATTCGCAAACAGCATGGCTGCACCTATCTGCTTTTGATGATAATACCCATTATATAAATAGAAATGAAACCCAAATACAAACAGCAGTCCAATTACGCGAATCAAATTGATGCCATCTTCCCTTTTTTCCATAGAAAAAGTCCTCCTCTGCCGATACTTCCTGTATCATACAGAGAAAGACTTTCATTCTTCTGATTCTTTTCTTTCAGTTTTCTTTCAATTTCTGCGATGCAGTTTGTTCCGATCGTTGTTTCGGAATTTCTACAACCGCGACAAACTGTTCATCATCGATTTCGATATGAAATGTTCCGCCAACCGCATCGGTATAGGTCTGCGCAATCGCAAGTCCAAGACCGCTGCCCTTGGTACTCCGTGCTTTATCTCCGCGTGCAAACCGTTGTACGATTTCCTCCGGTGTGAAATTCATTTCATAACTTGCAATATTGCTCATGCGAACTGTCACGTCCGACTCAGATTCAGTTACACGAATATGTATGCGGGCGCGTGCGGGGGAATATTTGATTGCATTTCCAACAAGGTTTACAAATACCTGATGCAGCATCGCACCATCCGACTGTATCTCTATATGCTCTGCACTATAATGCCGCTTCACCGTCAGTTCCTGTGCCTGCAGCTTATCTGAAAGCAAACCGATTGTCTGTTCCAATAACTTGATTAAATCAAAATCTTCCTTCTTCGCCTTGATCGCGCCACTGGAAATCTTTGTCAGTTCAAACAGCTCGTCGACAAGGTCCCGCATATAGCCTGCCTTTCCATTCAACTGCGCAAGCCACGCCTGTCCATCCTTCGAAAGTGTCTCTCCACATAACAATTCTCCGTATCCAAGAATCGATGTGAGTGGCGTACGCAGATCATGCGATACATTTGTAATCAGATCCACCTTAAATCGTTCGCTTACAACCGCCTTTTCGATTGCCTGATCACGCGCATGCTTCAGGTCTGCCAGCATCCACTCTGTGTCTGCGTAAATATCCTTCCTTAACTCCGGCTCCATTCCCTGATGCAAACGTCCGATCTGTTTCTCCATATGTGCCACTGCCCGCACATATCGAATCACAACCAGAAGCGCTGTCAACATACAGAATCCACACATAATCATCGCCATACGGAAATATGCGGATGTCAAAATCCAGTTATGTGCTGCTCTATTTACCATCAGTGAAAAAGCTATGGTGCACACCGTGAACCAGCCGCCTGCAAACACCAGAAATACATATCCATGTCCTGTCCGCTTCTTTAATGTGTCCGCGATCCGAAAAGCAACTGATGCATCCGTAGAAAAGCCATGCCGCACCCATGTTACAAAATCATGCCATGCATACACACTCATCCACAGCAACAAAAATAATATCACCCAGGATATCCATGCTGGCACATCCCATGTGATAACCTGATACACTGCCATTGTCACAACTAAGACATCCAATTCTACGCCCAATATAACCGGATAACTATGTAATACCACGAAGCTCCCAATCCACGCTGCAATCCCCACTACGAGCGCACATACAAAAACGATCCTGTAATTTCTTGCATCAGTCTGCGCCTGTTTCTGCTCTTCCTGCACGTCGATATATCCTAATTCTTGTACAGTCGTCCCATAGGCTGCATCGTTCTCCGCTGTCACTATATTTCCATCTTTATCAACATCAAGCTCCGTTGTTCGCATTTCCATCGTCGTCAATTCTTTTGTCTGATCCCCTGCTGCCATACGCTCCGATAATTGACTGTTCTCTTCCGCCTTCCGATATGCAAAACTGCTAAGGGTCAAAAAAACTGCAGTAATTAATGGAAGGACAAACGCCATCCACTTTTTATTTTTTGAAAACATACCCTATCCCCCATACAACCTGTATATACTCTGGCTTCTTCGGATTGATCTCCATCTTCTCCCGGATTCGGCTGATGTGTATCATCACCGTATTCTCCACAGAGTAGGCATCACTTTTCCAAACCGCCTGATAAATCTGTTCCGCTGACACAACAATCCCGGCATTCTTCATCAGATATTCTACAATTTTATATTCGGTTGCAGTCAGATGCACCAGCTCGCCCCGCACAACAAATTCCTTCGTTGCAATATTCAATTCCACATCCCTGCATGTAAGAATCTCATGCTTTGCATTCTCCCGTATCGATCCAAAATGATCATACCGGCGAAGCAATGCTTTCACACGCGCCAGCAACTCCTGCTTCATGAATGGCTTTACGAGATAATCATCGGCACCAACTTCTAATCCAAGAATCCGGTCACTGCCCTCCGCCTTCGCAGATAGCATAAGTACCGGAACGTTGCTCATTTCCCGAATCTTCATCGTCGCCATCAAGCCATTGCAATCTGGCATCATCACATCCATTATGATCAGGTCCGGCTGTTCTGTCTGATTCTTTGCAACCGCTGCATTTCCATCATACGCCACAGATATCACATATCCAGCCTGTTCAAGTTCAGTCGGTCATTTTTTGCGGACAGTTCATACATGCTATCCTTTTCTGTTCTCT
>ERZ1026776.241-NODE-241-length-41540-cov-21.393757_pt1 | contig 41540 bp, 58 predicted proteins | sample MGYA00380125_ERZ1026776 | MGnify/ENA primary metagenome ERZ1026776 (study PRJEB33269, sample SAMEA4719761) | human gut metagenome | biome: human-associated habitat; feature: organic feature; material: feces | place: Cameroon | collected 2013-10 ...
ATGATAACAGTACAAAACTGAGTGATAATACAGTATAACACGCTGATTTTCAGTAAAAAGCAATATAAAACTGATACGCAAGAAGCCTGAAAATTGCCCTAAAACCCCCGTAAATGTGGTTAAATGTTGCGTATTTTGCAAACAATATGCAAACAGAATGCAAACAGACGGTTCAGACTGATGCGTTGTATAAGAAAGGAAATCATGCAATGAAGATATACGTAAACAACAGAGACTTCAAGGTATTCTTTGCGATAACCTTCAAGTATAAGAGATTCTACATCTATACAGGGTTGCAGACAACAGAGAAATTTTCGGGAATGATTTTTCCAAAGTCTGATAAGAGTGCAAAGGCTAAGACCGCAAGACTCGCAAACCTATATGCAGATGTAGAGAATTATGTTCTGAGCCATCCTAACGATACTGTAGAAGAGTTGAAAGACCATCTGCTAGAAGTTATCAATGGAGCAAAGAAAAGCGATACAAGCTCATTTGTGAACTATATCCGCAAGATTGCAGAGACCAAAGGCAGATATAATACCCAAAGAAATTACGAGCGTGTAGCACGTGCTATTGAGACCTACGACAAAGATTGTACCTTTGATTCGGTCAACAAGAAGTGGATTGTATCATACATTGAACATGAGCGAGGAAAGGGAAGAAAAGACAATGGCATACAGACGGACATACAAATTCTGAAATTTGTGTTCAATAAAGCGATTGAAGATGAACTTACTGACAAGTTTCCATTCCGAGGAATATCAGTCAAGAAGGAACAGACAAAGAAACGTTGTCTTACATTAGAACAGCTTAGAGCTATTCGAGATTTCAAACTGTCTGGCAAGAAAGCTATGTACCGAGATTGCTTCATGCTTAGTTTCTATCTTATAGGCATCAACATTAGCGACTTACTCTTTCTGCCTAAAACGGCATTGAAAAATGGTCGTATAAGCTATAAGCGCAATAAAACAGGCAAGCTATACGACATCAAAGTAGAGCCAGAGGCAATGGAGATTATTAGCCGACACAAGAGTAGAAAGAAAGATTTTCTACTAAGTTTCTTGGAAGAGGGAGAAACTACTACCACGAACACGTTTGCCAACAACCTGACAAGGCACTTGCGTACAATAGGCGAGAAGGAAAGACATAGCTATTATGTTACCGTCCACCCTATCGAAGAAGGTATAACGAGTTACTGGAGTAGGCATACGTGGGCAACTATGGCATCTGAGATTGATATACCGATGGAAGTGATAGGCAGGTCACTCGGTCATTCTCTTTGGGATAATGCGGTTACATCAACCTATATCAAGTATGACTCTAAGAAGATTGACGAAGCCAACAGAAAGGTTATTGATTACCTGAACGAAGATTTAAATGATACAATTTTGTAATTATTGTAATATTTAGAAAAGGGCAAATAAAAAAGGGAGGCTACAAACCTCCCTTTCTTGCTATTTACTCGATAGAATATCACCTATCTTCTTACGATAGTCAACAGAACCATCAATGAAAGCGTGCATGAACAGACTGTTATCGTCTATAGGTACGCTGATAGGTTCATTGATGAAGTCCTTTGTGACTTCCGAATTATTCACCAGTGCAGCAACAAGGCGTTTCTTCTCGCTATTGAATCCTTGCGTGAATCCTGCTGCAAATGGTGTAAGCGAGTGAAAGAATGGTGTTGGTTCTTCACTCAGATTTTGCAGTCTCTGTTTCAGAGTCAGTTCCTTGGTCTTTTCCATCATTATTCTTCTTTTCAATTTCTTTCTCCATTTTATGCAAGCGTTCAACCTCTTGCTCATAGAGGTTATCTATCGCATCAGAATACTTTAGGTATTGAGTAAGGCTCTTCTTACGCTGCATGAACTCAGCCTTATTCTTACATTTCATACCTTGTATTGCGGTCAGTCTGTGCCGTTGCATTTCAAGATGTAGTTCATCGTAAGCCCATACAGTTGTCTGCACAGCTTTTTTCTCATTACTCTGTATTTCTTTTGAGAGATTAACCAGAGCCTTGTATCTTCTGTTTTCCTCGCTTATTACCAGCTTAAATATTCCCCAACTGAATGAGAATGCAAGCCAAACCAATGCAACACTCCAACTGCCAGTACAAGCATTCATTACGGCAAACGTAACACCCAATAACATTTCGGCATAGTAAATATCAAACCAGTCAAACCATTTCTTAATCATTTTCTTCATGTTTTTTATTTGATAAATTGTTGTTAAGACGGATATAGAAGTCTTCGTCACTTTCTCCATCTTGTTTGAAACTAAGATTGTTCTCTTCGATAAAGTCAAGTATAATATAAATACTCTTTTTACCAAGATTTCTAATCTTAGCTATGTCAGACTTGCCATGAAACTTTCTGAGCAAATCGCCTACGGTGTACACGTTGTAACCTCGGAACATATTCAGAATGCGCATAGGAAAGTCACAGTCATTTACGTCCTTACCTAGTATTAACGGAGGAAGTACTGCCCCACTGACAGGAACATCGCCTTTTGCACGTCTGTACTCATCATAGCTAGTCTGCACAGCCTTCAATTTCTTCTTTAAACCATCAATTACGATTCTTAAATCTTGATTTGTAGCAATATCGGCAATGGCAGCATTTTCATTGTACGTCAGCTTATTGCACGTCTTATCTATAATCTGTCTGATTCTCGCTGTAGTCAGGTCGTATTTGAAAGACAATTCATCGTAGGTCATTCCGTTAATGATGTCCTTCAACATCTGAGATTCACGATAGCTGAGTTTTGGAGTGATATTGAGATACGATATTGCGTTGATTACGCCAAAAAGCATACCAACAGCATTTGCAGCCAGTTTGCCGTTTGCGGTCGCTCTGTTTCTCAGTTCAGTAAGCTCAACGTTGATTGCACGCTTGTGTGCTTCAATTTCTTTGAGCTTATCATCTATCATCTTTTCGTTTGCTGCTAGCATCTTGTACTTCTGAGCGTACTTTTCAACGTCCTCACTATTTACATACAAGATACCATGCTCACCAACACAACTACCAATGAGACCTTGCTCGATGTAGTTGCTGATTGTCTGTCTTGATAACCCTAGTATCTCAGCAGCTTTGTTTCTTGTGATTCTAGCCATATTACTAACTCTTTTATTGTTTCAGATTTAAATCTGCCAATCTCAGCTCTAACTGCTGAATAACGTTGTCGATTGTCTTTCCTTTGTAATCAAGAGCAATATCCTTCAATACCGCAATCTGAGCCTTAATTCTAATACTATCTCCTACTGTCATAATAATCAATATTGTTTAATTAAGATGCGGTGCTTGCAAAGTTGTAGTGAACAACATAAACGTAACCGCCATACATCTTTCCGTAAGTAACCTCTGTAAAGTCAAAGATAATATCCCCACAATCCTTATACGAAATCAAAGGCTCAACTGGGAACGCTCTGTTTTTTGTATAATAGCGACTCACTTCTTGTGAAAGCAACTGCTTGAAAATATCCACCTCTCCATACTTTGAGAATACACCTTTGAACTCGTTTTCATTGTCTATAGCAACAACTACTCCAAGTTCTTTCTTGATACTTACACCCTCATATTCGTTGCGAGTACCGCTGAATATGGTTGATGTAGTAAGAATACCTTTTATCTCTTCCATATAATTACTTAAATTAAATTAGTAAACAATCCTGCCTTATATAGCAGAAAAATGATTATTCCGTACCAAAGGAGAGAAATCCAGAAGTTTACTTTTCCTTCTCTAGGTTCTCCATGTTTAACTAATGTTGCGCCAAGTTCCAACGCAAACAATAATAAAATAATAATTGTTGCTACCATATCAATTCCTTAAAATGTGAACACTAACAGCCTTGTTTACCGCATTAGGCTGCGACTCATTAAAATTCTTGATAAAGTTACGTTCCATTTCTTCAGGGAACATAGCTTTCTTCGGCTTTGGCATTGATAACGTGCCTACTACTTTGTACCCCCCCGTAGTGTAATCACACACTTACGAGTGATTGTTTCTTCTCCAAACATATTATTCTGTTTATATTTAATTATTTAACTCTCAAACGAATTACAAGTACTTATCTGAATATTTCTTTCTAAAATACTCTAATACGTGATTGTATGAGCCAAGAAATCCATCATTGATGAACATTGCGACTTGTCTCTCCATATTGAACAATTCATATTGTTTATCTTCTTCTCCTTGCTTGTTTCTCATTTCGTGTTCGTGTTTTCCGAACACAATACAATTTATTGCTTTGGCTATTTTGCACATAGCCACTGGCATAAACTTCTTGGTAACAATTTTACTGATAGCTGCCCCAAGTTCTTTGTATGCATCACCTGCATCATTTCTGTACTTTAACATTTGGTCGTACACAAACTTGATAACTTGAACCTCAAAACGTGGATTGAGCCACATTGCAAATTTAACAAAGAGAATAGGGTGCATCCAAGTACCTCCACCTCTATCAGACCTTGCTTTCGATTTTACATACACAGAATTTTGGGTATGTAGATTTTCTTCCTCCATCAAAGCATTGATGAACTCCTTGATTCCTTTGTTATTGAAGAAATCATCAAGGTCTTTCTTTACATACCCAACTTTTTGGGTATCATCATTATGCTCAACAAACTCATTCCATTGTTTGAGCAGGTTTGTAGCATTGAACATACTATCTTTTGTTCTTTGCTCGACCAAAAAATTACCCATTGGTCTCTTCATTACTTGATTTGTAATCATCTTCCCTATATTTAATGATTTATAATTAATATTGTCCCTTATAAAAAGGTTATATGAAACAGGCAATAGACCTCTGAGAGAGTGGCTCTCCCCCTTACCCCCATCATTCATTGAAACGATGAGAGTTTGGAAGGAATATTCCACTCGAAGTTACATGAACCCAGTATAATGAGCCCCTTCGGTCGGGTCAGTTGCCAAATCGTACAGCACTTAACCTAAGCAGCTTTCGGGGTACGCCCCGCCCTGCCCGCCTTCTGCCTTCAGTTCCTGCGGTGTCACCATGCACCTCTTGTGACGTGGGTTTTAAGTCTGTGTAGCCGAGTGTATTTAGCCGACAAGCCACCAAGACTACTTGCTTACTCTCGAAAAAGAATAGGGAAAGTGAAAACCCTATCCTTTGTTCGTGTAGTGCTCCGAACTCTGGATAGGGTTTCGTATAGGGAAGTGAATATTCACTCAAATATACTTAAATGTCCGCTGTTTAGTGCACTACTACTAACAAGCACTGCAAAAGTACGCAATTCCTTGCAAACCGCCAAATGTGCCTAAAACGCTTATTAACAACACGAAAGGAAGATTAATGCGAGAAAATTATATATAATATCAATATATGATATTTAGATATGGATACGGGGATTTTCGGGAGATAATAAAGATTTACAAATAACTAAAAATTTAGTTCTGTTTAACAAAACAAAAATGCCCCACACCACCAAAAATGATGATGCAAGGCGATATATGATAGGGTATAAAAGAAATGCGAAAGTAAAGCCCCACCATTGAGCACCAACGGCAGGGCTGAGATAGATAGATGAGTTCCAATGAATAATTGCTTTGCAAAGATAAGCAAAATATCTGAGAACTCAAAGAGATAGTGAAAATTTCTTCTGTAAGCGGTTAAAAAGTTTGCAAGTAATACAATATATCCAATTGCTTTTCGTTATCTTAGATATGAAGAAAGCATTTGTTATATTAATTTTAGCGATTATATCCATCGTGGGATGCAAAAAGTATGATTTCGGCGAGATACCTGACTGGCATTATTTAATTGTCAGCAACACCTATATGGGCAGCTGGGAAACGAGAACATACATAAGGTATGATTGTGATTACGAGACAAGAGACGGTCTTGATGTAGAGCCTCTCGAATATTGCGATTGGTTAGCGGATTTCAAAGTCGATTACGGAAAGATTTACGTTTCAGTCGATGAGAATAATACTGGCTCAAACCGCAAATGTCTGCTTGTTGCCTATAATGACAAGTACAATATTGCAGATACATTCGAGGTTGAGCAAGGAAAGAAATACGAGCCAAGCGGAGGTGGTAGTTCTTCGGGTGGCTCGTCTGTTTCATCGGGTCGTTGCGCTGCACGCACCAAGAAGGGAACACGCTGCAAACGTAGGGCTAATAAAGGTAGCATCTATTGTTGGCAGCACGGAGGATAGTTACTTCTTGCTCATATCGACTACCTCTATTGGCTTAATATTCGATATGTCAGCTTTATCTATTTGAGGTACATCGCCAGCGAATATTTCCGTCAGAGTGCAAGCATTGTAGTACAAAGAATCTCCGTGAGATAAATTCTTGCGATTGCCAAAGTACTTTGCGTTAATATCGTCTGCACCTACCAATATCGCCATATCTTCTGCATCGCTTAATGTCTTGACGAAACGAATAGGAGCGCATAAAGATTTTCCTTTTAAATCTCCAAAGTTAAAATCGTCCAGATACATCTTTGTCGCATCATATCTATCTTTGATGCCATCAACGAAATAGCTGTATTTCTTTCCCTTGTAGGTAAGGTAAACATATTGACCCTTTGCGTTTGTATGCCCACCTTTCTCGTTCTCCGTGATATATTGAACATCCAAGATACAAAGGCTATCATTAACTATCAAGGTATCTAAACCAATGACCTTGAACTCAGCAGGATTGCTTGCATAGTGAGCAATGTAGTAATTTAGAGCAACCTTTGAATCGTTTACTATCTGTGGTTCTTTCGGCTCTTCCTTGCAAGCCATCATAAAGATAGCTGCAACCAATATCGCCATCACCGATAAAATCTTCTTCATAACTTAAAAATGTATTTAATGATTAATAAAATCGAAATCACAAGCAAGGAGAATAATAAATGCTCTTTGGTGGTCTTTGGATTCCAATACATACTACTCAGGCAGATAGTTGTAATTATCTTCGAGATAAGCCTCCAATTCGTCTATTTGCTCTTGTGTTGGCTCGCCCAAGTTGTCTTCTGTCTCTGAATCATCAAAGTACTCATGCCAACCTGCACCATTCTCAGCGTTGTGAATGATATAGTCTGCAATGCTGCTGTACCAACCATTCATAATGGCATCTTCGTTGTCGTGAACGATACTACCAATGTAGTTGTCTATATTTTTCTTCATACTTTTGCCTTATCCGTGGTGTCGAGGGCTTAATCTGTTAGTTGCAAAAATAAGTATTACCTATGACCTTTACAATTTCATAAGAATAGTTGCATCCTAGAGTTGTCTGCGCAAGATAGCTCTTAACGGAAGCTTCTATGTCTTCCGATTCTTCAACATTCAAGAATGCTATTGTAGGGTCATTTGCATTCATGACAACAACAACATTTGCGTCTTCAAAATTGACCTTATTAAAATTCTTAACTCCAAATGTATTTGTAATTACCTTCATATTTTTGTCGCTTATCCGTGATGCGGTAGGGCTGTTTGGTTATTATATTATTTCAAAAGATAACGCAATATGCGCCATTATATTGTGTATGCAGGGCAAAAATTTAATCTTTATTTCTGCCCATAGCGCAATCGAACAATGTGCCGATTAACCAAATTGCTATTAAGAATGCCATAACTTTTTCCGTTTTATGAGTAAATACCAATTTTATGAAACTCCAACGTTGTGTGGTTATAAGGGTAACTACAGTCCTCAAACATAACCCAATAACCTTGCTTGTCTAAAAATATCTGACCAATTGAGCTTGCAACGTCTTTTGGCTCGCCTGCCAATCTATTGCATATTATCTTAGTCAAATCTTTATAAGGTTGATTTTGTTCGTCTATAATACGGAAAGAATATATATTCTTATCTCTTCCAGTAATCGTCAGTGTGGTTATTAAACCTTCAATCGTTCCGACTCTCTTGTACGTATCATCTTTGCACACCAAAGATTCACCATTATCAAACAATCGTCTTGCAAGAAATGTTGTTGTATTGTTACAAATAATCTCCGACATAACTTATTCCTCCTCCGTATTATTATTGTTGTTATTCAGTTCCTTAAAATACTGCTGAATCTCTTCATCAGTCATACCCTTTTCTCGCATTACACGATAGTTGGCAGAACCACGTCGGAAATAAACCTGACTGCCATAGACTGAGCGTAGATTGTAATATGCACTTCTTACCAGTTCCTTTGTTAGAACCTTGCCAGTGGACGAATAAACACCCATCTGCTGCAACATCATAGCTGCATCGGCAAAGTTAGGTGTAGTCAGTTCCGTGAAGTCATTGGTACACTTCTTAACCACATTCCATATAGCTTTGTTGCAAGGTTTCTCGGCAGCCTCTTTCTTGCGCTTTTCCGATGCAGCCTTCTGTGCATTTGTCAAGTCGCACTTTCTAGGTCTGCCTAACTTCTTTACAACCTTACCAGACTTTGAGATAAATTCTCCGTCTTGTGCCAACTTCTGTTTACGTACTTCCAATGCGCTCTGTGTTCGCTCTTGAATGAGTTCACGCTCCATCTGTGCCGAGAATGAGAAAGCGAACAGTAACATTTCGTCTATCGCTTTCAGATGGCTGCAATCAAGGTCAATGCCCATCTGCACAATTACCAATCGCACACCACGTGGCTTCAGCTCGTCATTCACAAACTTATTGATGTCGCTCATAGAACGACCTATACGGCTAACCTCTGACACGATAAGTATATCACCTTTATCAAGCATCGGCAACACTACCTTACCAAGGTTTCTATCCTTATAAGATACCTTTCCCGATACACCTTCCTCCTTCACTTCGTGAGTAGCTTTCAGATTGTGACAATTCAACCATTCGTTGATTGTTCTTTCCTGCTGCTCCAATGTCTGCTTCTCAGTAGAGACACGACTGTATATTATTACTTTCTGTTTTGGCTCATCATCATCGGTCATGTTTGCCTTTGCGTTGCAGCTTTTGTCAGAACGGCAAAGGTAGTGACCTTCTGCCATCATGCAATAAGGGCAATCCTTACAGCCGATGTTCACGATGTCGTATTTTACAGATGCGCCACCTGCATTCATGATTTCTGTTGTCTTCATTTCTCCTATCTCCTATCCTATCTTTGTTAGCAACTTTCTTCTCTAACATATTCGTCATACTCTTCTTGGTCATAGCAAGATACAAGAGGGTCGTGATTAGTTATTAAATCGAATATAAAATCTATCTGTATATCGGTTACTATTGCAGATGCAACATAATCGTTAAATTCAAGAGGATTATGATTTACATCATAGTCAACTCCCATACACTCCAAACACTTAAAAAGTAATTTGCTTGCAGTTGTGAAAAAATATACTTTCTTCATACCATTATCTCCTATCTCTTATTACTTAAAACGTTACTTTCTGTTATTTATTATCCACTCTTTACCTTTTCTGTTATTAAATTACACCGATAACATTAATCGGCTCTTCAATACTCGCTACCAATGCAGCATTATTATTCTCTGTAGTAAGGCTATCAACATCTAAGTAAATAACCTCTGGTAATGATGTCTGTTTCATATTGTTTAATGCTTAAATTTTGTTTCGATAAACATTATTTGATGAATATCCAAAACGATGGTATCATCAAGAAATGAATCATTTATTATAAGTAGCTCATTCGTTCCATCTACTCTATACTTGCAATTATTGAAGTCAATATGGAATCGGATATTAGGGATGGCAATGTGAATTACCTTACTTTCTGCTTTGGCTACCTTGATAGCCTTTCTTAATTGATTTACGTTCATTTTATGATGTATTATAAAAGTTTGTATATGTTATTAATTCACTCATTCTTTTGCTCCGTGGAGGTGGCAAAGGTAGTGTATGTACTACTTTGCCAACACCACATAAGCAATCGCCTACAGCTGTAGAAAACGGCTTGTTTGCTGCAATATCCAACCGCACATTGTTCGGTGGAATATACAAGCATGAAGGAACACCTATAGAGATAGCCACAACCTTTGCGGTTGATGCTGTTTCTTTGCGCTCTGAGACGTTTTCTTTTGCCGATGGTGTAATTGTCCGCTCGGTGCATTTCTCGCTCGTTTGCTGCTCATTTGGTACGGCATTCAAGTATGTATGAATCACATCCATTATAGTATTTTCGTCTGTATATTCAATAACCGTACAATGAGAAATCATTTCCTCAAACTCGCTTTTCTCTGTGCCACCATGCCAAATGAAACTTCCATCGGCTTTAATCTCTGTATATAGGTAATGAGGGTATTTTATTGTATTATATCCCCATACCTTATAGGCTACCTTATTTTTAGAGTCGATAAATACCTTTCCTTTGCAATCAATCGGCTCGCTCGGTGCATCATCATGTACGGCTGCAATCTCTTCTTTACTTGATACCAATGATTTCTGCTGCTCCTTAAATAGCTTTTCCAATTTAACGCCATCCTTAAAGAAGAAGGCACACCCACGATAGGCATTACTCTTTGTTCGCTTTTCGTCTGGCATGAACTCTTTGCAGAATCCCGACAAAGTAAACAGTTCGCCACAAAAGATAATCTTATTATCTTCTGCTGCAATAACCTTTGTGCCATCAATGAAGGTTAATTCATCGCCAACATTTACACCGATAGCCGAAAAGCTAAACTTATTACTAGACTTATCCAATGATACTACCTTTGCAGGTGCATTTATTTGCTCTGTTTGCTTGTTTTCCTCTTCTGTAGCGCATTTCTTTTCCACAGTTGTAACATTATCCACCTTTGTAGGGATAACGTCTTCTGAAGGCTCATTTGTGCGCTCTTCCAATACATCAATATCGAAAGGTACGTATCTAGTATCTATAGAATAACCTCTACCCTCATATACGGCTGGCATAAGCAAATAGATATTGCCAACACTATTTGTGGCAATTGCTGCATGAGAAGAAGACATACCGAGATATAATGTATCAACACTTTCAAAAGCAACTATAGACTTAATCATAAATGATACGGTTTCAATGGTATGCTGCAATTTGTTTTCGATAGCCAATTCACGCTTGCAATCGTCATAAGATAAGGTAATCTTACTTTCTCCAGACAATCCCGAAATACTGATAGTGTTTGCGCCATCTTTCTTTGCAACCTTACAGAATTTCTTTATCTCATTCCAAGCGTTTTTATCAAAGTGCAAAGCGAGTTCATTTGATACCTTTGGGAAAACACTTTTCCAATTTGGGTATCTGCCAATGTAGCCGATATTAGAAACAATACCATCAAACTTTAATTTGTTGCATTCATTTCCGTTTACGCTTTCCTTTGTGGCTGTAGCACTATAGATTTCTCCTTTCTTCATTTTCTTGCACATCAAAGCAAATTTCTTTGGGCAAATATAGAAGTTAGATAAATCTCCCGAATGTTCCAATACCTTTGTAGGAAAAGAAAGTAATTTCTTTCCATCACTTGCAACCAAACAACTATTAGCTGCATCCAATATGATATAGTTCATTACAGGGCGTAATTCATCATCGGCAACAAATTTACAAAGCTCGCTCATTCCTTTGCTTACTTCAAAGGTAACTTTGCTAAATAATTCACCCGACTCTTCAAATACAAATTGTTTTGCATTCCTGCCAACACTCGCTAGCTTTTCAAAGACTGAAACAAAATAGAAGATATTCTTCAAAGGAAAACTGCAAGTATATGTACCAACACTAACAGTTATCTTTTCGTCTTCATTTTGCTCATTACTGAAACAAAATTCTTTGTTTATCTTATTAGCAATCTCGCTTGCAGTATAAGAGCCGTAATCGGCTACCTTTGCCATCTTCTCCCAAACTGCAAAAGCTATCTCATACAACTTGTTTAAGATAGCCAAATTCATTTCTTTTTCACTCATATCTCTAATTAATTGACGTATCTAAATTCATTTTTACCCAAACAAAACAAAGTATATCCACCTTTGAAAAACTGGATTAAGCTACCACACTGTAAGGTGTAATCATCCACCCAATATGTATTACCCCAATATTCAGCACATTTGTATTGACCGATAGGGCTACTTATTTTTACTTGAATCTTTCTCATTTTCTAGTTTTCTTTTATGTAACAATCTTTTAAGTCACTGCATTCTAATAAAGTTGTAAATTCATTCTGCACGCAAACTACATATAAGTTATTGTTGTATATGCTTTTTACAACTTTATATAGGTTATTGTACCAATGCACTATTTTATTGTTAGATAGCGCATTTCTTATTTCTTTTTCGCTCATATATCCAATTGTTTAAAAGTTACACTTCATAAAATTGTCCGTAGCATTTTCCCCAAGCTACCAAAGACAATCGCACACCACCATTTTTTATCGGTGATACGCTTATCTTTTCACGCTTGATACGTATCAGTCGTTTATCGAACTTGCAATAAAAGCGAATGAATCTATCTTTTAACTCGCTTTCTTTTTGCTCGCTTATATGTTCCAAGTTAAGGCTATTATATGTAGCATCTAGCCAATTCTTTATTTTTGTCTTTGTTGCCATATCCAAGTTGTATTTAATAATCCAATACTTTGTTATTATCAGTATCTAATATGTAGTATGAAAAATCCACTCCAGAATGCCTCCACTTATTCAAGTCGTTTAATGCATCATTCAGGCACTCACATGAATCTACAATATATTGCCAACTATTATTTTTCACATGCTTACTACATACCGCATATTTATGAAAGAACAAGTCACAATCATAAAACGTCATCCAATCTTTATTGGTACAATATCCACGTTTATGCGCTAATTCCTTCATACTATCAATAATGCGCTTATCAGTTACCACATTTACACCAACGTGCAAAGGGTTATTCGTAATTGTCTCACCAACTGTAAACAGGATTTTGTCGTTTAACAACTTCACATCTTTTGCAGATGATATAATAACTTCGTACTTTTTCATTTTCTTTTCTCATATCTTTAAATTAAACTTTGTGCCGTGCCAAATCTCGCTTTTGGAGGTAGTCTCTAACTACTCACGGCTATAGTAACTTTTAAGCAATATCAATCTATCTGTATGTAGGTTTATAAATCCAATCGTAAGCGGTATATTTGCCGCTTTTTATTGATACGCTAAACTTAACAACCCTTATCAATCTTTTATCGTTCATTCTTACATCTATATAGTCTAGTACTTTCTTTTCAATGTTATCTTTTGTGCCAACTATCTTTTTAATCAGATAACGTTTGCCTGAATGAGAAGGTTTTTCCAAATATTCTCTTATTTCTGCTATCATATCTTTCTAAATTTAGCCGTTTATTTACTCTATATAGCCTTATATTTGGCTAGTTGGTAAGTTGGTACCAATAACCAAATATAAGGGCGCACACTCTTTAATTAGTACTTTTGAATGTCACTTGTTAATTGTCCGACAACGAATAATGTAGTATATAAATATGTTTGGTCATACACTAATTCGTTATTAACGAATAAATGCAGCTCATAATAGGCATCATCGTGCCAAATTTGCCATTCATAGCCTACTTCATGATTATTTGCGCGAACGCAAAGGAATTCGTTTTCCGTTCCCTTTTCTTCTATCTTTGCGTAAACATCAAGTGAACGCAAGATTTTAGCTAATTTCTTTAAATCTTTATTCATATTGCTAATTATTTAATGTTACTTTGTGGTGCAAGCGGAATCGAATCGCTAACAGATACCGACTATCTTTGCACCTGGAGCAATATTATATTGCAACCTTATAGACGTTTTCAAAAGTGATATTACTTTGTATTGCTACATAGTCCCCTTCTGATTTGTAGTACTCAAAGAAATCTTTATTTGTCCCTTTGTACTTATTAATATAATCCAAACACTCATTATATGATTTTTCAAACGACATCCAATTTTCACATTTATCTTTGTCTGAGTGAAAAATAACATCAAACGTTTCTATTTTCTTTTTACGTGCCATTTTCTTTGCGTTTTAAAAGGTTATTACTCTTTTACGTACTTATTCCAATTGCGCCCTACAATAATGCCTAATACGTAAGATATAAGGGCAAAAATGAAAGGTATTGTTATATCCATATCTAACTAATCTTTAATGTTACCAATTTCTAAATTTAATGTTGTAATATCTAAGTAAACAAGTCTATCCACGTTTGTACTTACCTTTACAACAAACATACTAGAAGAATTTTCAAGCACGCAAAAGGTATTAATAAAACCTTTATGTACTAGTTTTGTGTAATTTTCAAGAAGGATAGAAAGTGATTTAATATCGCTTTTCTTTGTTGCTATCTCAAAAGTTACAGTTCCAACGTGAAACTGAATATTTCTATATTCAGTACTCATCCATTTTGTGCTTATATCCATACCTTATATTATTTGCACCTTTGCACCCATAAATAAGCGAGTGCAAAGGTAGTGTTATTACTTGTTTACTATCTCATTTATTTTATTTGCCGTATCAATCAAAGAATAAGACTGCCCGACAAAACCGCCTCCGTACCATTTGGCACGATAAACAGAAAAGCCCAAATCATTTGCACGCTTTTTGGCAATTGCATACAATTGACTTTGGCTTAAATTGTCGTTTTTCATTTCCTCATCAGTAGTAAAAGCGAGAAAATGCACTACATATCGGGGATTTCCGTTTATATCATTATTCACACGGCAAAAGCCGATACCATTAACCACTTTATAGCTATTTCTGTAGCTTTCAATATCTTTATTAGTCATATATAGCCCTCCAATTAGTTTAAAGTTACTTCTTTTCTCCCAATTCTCTTTTTGCCAATTCATTTGTAGTTTCCCATTCCACATAGTCCCAACTTGTGCCGAAATGGTCTACACAAAGAATATACTTATCCAACAAGTCCGAATAAGTGAAAAGCAAGCCGAATGTCTTTTCCAGATACTCTACATCATCATCGGTGCAATCTGTAATAAACCACTGATAAATGTCTTTTTGTGTGCCGTCTTCTTCATCGAACAGTTCAAAGCGCATATTATCATAAATAGAAGGGTCTATCTCTGTAATGTTGTTACAGAGAATAAGCGCATTATTACACCAATTTACAGCTACTGAATAATTTGTTTTATAAGTCTTCATACCTAAAATATTTAAAAGTTACTAATTAATTTGCTTATATCGGAAAAAACTAATAACTTTGCACTCGGTTAAGTAAGCAAGTTATTTCGAGTTTTTCGATTTAATTTGTGCCCACTATCTTTTTATAAGGTAGTGGGCTTTTTGTTTAAATATGCTTTTCTGCTACTTTCTCCCAATACTCATTTATTGAATTGTCGAGAGTAGCAACATAATGCCCAAGTGGGCAATACTCATCAATCTCAATAATACCGCATACGTGCATAGCATCTACTAATTTTTTATAAGATGCCGAGCCGATAACGTGAATAGCTAGCATATTAAAGTTTACCATAAAATCTTTATTTAACTTTGCAGATAGCTTATTTTGTACCTTTGTAATGTACTCGATAGCCTTTGCCTCCTTTTCCTCCTTTGCTTTTTGTTCCTTTGCAGCCTTAACTCTAGCAAAGTTCATTTTTGCCCACAATTTGCAAAAATCATCTTTATCAACATCTGCAAGCATATACATATTATTGATAATTTCAAACTCAGAAGATGATACTTCCATTCCTACACGCTCAACAAATTCATTGTACATCATATTGCTTTGAATTTTAAGTTACTAATTTGTGGCTATCAATTGAATCGCACAATTGCCAACGGCTGAGGTTTTCGCCTACATATAACAGTTACTTATTATTATATTTGGTTTTCATTTATCATCTAATTTATTTCTGTACTCTAACTTTTCCTTACTCACTTTAAGATGTTTCAACGCTGAGAATAATAAGTAATAATGTAGCTACCTTCCGTATAATAGCCTATCCGTTTATAAGTTACTGCTTTATGTTACTTTATTTGTGGCTAACATAAAAACCGCTTAATACTACTATATCGTATTGTTACACTAACATTTGTTAGATTTCTGATAACGATATTAAGATAATGCCTATCTTACGTTTGCGCTATCTGTAAAAACAGAATCACGGCTGCAAATAGTAAGCGTTTCATTATCACGCTAACATGAAAGTAAATCAAAGAACGAAGCATTGTTATATATGGATTCCTATCGGTTAAGTAAGCATCCTTATTTCTTAAATGCACTGCAAAGATACGGCTTTTTTCTATATCTGCAAAACTTTTCGGCAAAAAAGTTTGGTTTTCTGTGGTTTTTTCTTGAAAATAATTGTATTTTCTTTAATCTTTACATAAATTGCAATCTCCACTTTGCAAAATGATAGGTTAAATAGGGGTTGTTACTTGTTTTTATATGTTTTGCCCTATCTTTGCACCTTTGCACCCTCAAAATCACGTTTGCAGCCGTTTTCCTTATAATGTACGTATGTGCGTACCTTATATATAGGGAAAAGCCTAAAACGCTTTTATTTGATGTTTGCAGCCGTTTTCCGTCTTATATGTATGTTTGCACTATATTTCTTTTTTGGTACGTTTGCATCCGTTTATTTGGTACGTTTTAGTTATCTAGATTATTTCTAAATAAGGTTTTATGTTTTGTTTTCCTTTCTGTTTGCGATCGTTTTTTTGTTATCGTTTCTTATTTAGATTAATTCTAAACAGAAGACTTTTAGGAAATTTCGAGTTTTCCCGCACCTTTGCGCAAACGTTCTATCTTTTTACTTTTCGTTTTCTCGCGTTTTCTATTATTTTGGATAAATTACAGAAAACGAAAACAGAAACGAAAAAGCCGCATTTTTGCCGTTTTTGCTTGAAAACGTCCGTTTTTGTCGCAAATAAAACGCTGATTTTCAGTTATTTACAGGTATATGGGGCAAAATACACCCCACCCTCCCCGTTTTTGGCACTCGCAGGGTGGGTCAGCTCTTCTCCGAATTTTTTTATTTTTTTATTTTTTATTTTTGTAAAATACTCTGATTTTACTAATTCTGCTTTTCTACTGAATTTTGAGCATTTTTGAGAACATCATATCTACTTTTGATTTTGCATAAGAATTTGAGATATTCATTTCGGGTTATTTCCGTACGTTATGGAGCGTTTTATGCAGCTTTGCGGTATAGTTTATCACCAGAGCATTTTGAACGTCTTAGAACTCAATTATCGAGCTTTTTGCATCAATTTTCGTTTTTGCGGAAAAGTAAGGCTGTTTTTAAGTTTAATATATGTTTTGCTATATGCAGATTGCAGTTTTTGTTTTTCGCATAATAAATAAAATGAAAAATCATAATTAGAAAAGAAAAGATAAAAAGAAATATCCTTTCAGGATATAAAGAAAAACCGAAAAGAAAGGAAATCGAGTTGTTTGTTATTTGCTAAATGTTAAATTTTCAATATGGAAAATCGGATTTATGAGGATAATCAATATTTAATGCGAGATATGGGGAATTTAGTACAAATTTGCAATTTGTTAAACTATGTAAAGTTCGTTTTCGGGTTGATTTTTTGGTGTATATTTGCAGCATAAATGTTTGATTTACGAATTACCGACTTTGGAATATGGCAGAAAAGAAATTCTACATACAGCGTTACTTGAAGTCCGAGCTTGGAGCTTGGAAGGCAGACGGAGTGCGTAAGAGTCTGGAGGATGATTTCGGCGGCGGTTCTGTCCGCTACAAGTCATTGGACGGATTGAACTCAAAGGGTAAGCAGAAGGGCGTATATACCGAGAGCTATCCTGAGAGTGACGCATTGAGAGTGTTTGTTGACCCGAATGCTATGCATGAGAGTACCAACGCTACGTTGTCAGTCTGCGTATTCGGGTATGATGTTGACGGAACTACCGAGCTTTCCGTTATTGAGCAGATAAAGGCTGCTGAGAAAGCATGGGATAGCTTGTATGCCTACTTGGAGGGTGCGCTGATTCTGTGGTATGACGATTACAGACAGAAGAAAGCGTTGTTCTTGGTACAGGATGCTACAGAGCCATCAACGGACAACATCAAGAACATTCCGTATCTGCTCTGTTCGGTCAAGTTGGTAAACGTCTTCGGTCAGTCATTTGATGGCGATAGTACTACGATTGAGGACTGGTTGAAGAATGGCGGAAAATAGAAACGACAGCATCCGCAAGGCGGTAGGACGTATCTTCTAGATACAAGTCTAGGCAAACAGAAGGTTCGAGTTCCTTCTACGGTCGGTGGATGCTTTAAAATATATGCGAATTATGAACAAATACAAGACATCAATTGAGGTCAAGGGCGAAAACATCAAGGCATTGTTTGACTGCCCTATCGTTACAGACATCAAGAAAGCAACCGATGCTGTAGATGATGGTCTGGACGTTACCGATATGCTTTATAGCGTTACTGCCGTCAATATGGCAGGTGCTCACAAGCAGGTGAAGCGCGGTTCTGTATTGGCACAGGACGTTTGCGGTCATTGGGAGATTATGACTGCCGACGAATGGGAGTTGAAGAAAGATGATACCATTGATGATGGTTCTTCCGAGGTGTTATAGTCATTAAAAAGTTGAGAATATATGCGAATAAAGGAAGAATCACTTGATAGAGCGTTGGAAGCGGCATCGTTGCAGACGAAGGGATTGCCGAAACGCTACACGGATGGTAAAGACCCATTCTGGATAATGGCTGTTGTGCTTGTTCAGAAGCGTAATTTGGAGGAATGCTACTGCATTTATCAGCAGAATGCGGACAAATACATGAAGCTTTTGCAAGACTTCGGCACACCGAGTCCTATTATGTCTATCAAGAGCATTCATCCTTACATGTATCTTGATGAGGCTCAGTTCTTGCCGAGCGGCTGCATCGAAGCAAAGAAGAATTTTCTGAAAAACGAGCTTGGCGAAGACCCTAGGGCTTATGAGGTCGATGAAATGACGGAATCGGACGTTAATCACGCGTTATTGGAGATTGCCATTGAAAAGCAGATGAGAGCCGATGAGGAAAACAAGAAAATCAACGTACTCAATGAGGGAAGTGATTTGGACGGAACGAGATTTGAGGACATTGAACGTCAGAAGTTCGAGTTTGAGTTGGCAGAAATGAGGAAAGATGGTTGCTCGAAGAAAGAAATTAAAGAGTTCATTGACGAGTATAATGCCAGTCATAAGCAGAAAGTTGACGAAGAGCCATATATTTCAGAGGAAGACCGCATTCATAAGGAAATGGAATCAAAGGACGTTGAGAAAGCTCCCGAATGCAGTATTGAAGGTGAGTTTGATGCACCTGAGATAGACTACGATAAGCTTCATGAGGAATCAGAGGCGTTCAAGAAGGAGCAGTTGAAGGTTGCCAAGCGCAAGTGGAAGCGCGCCTATGATGCCGATGCAGAGAAGCGTGACGGAAGAGAGTTTGAGAACGAATTTGGCGAGGATGAGGAATGTGAGACGTTGCAGTTACCGAACAAAGAAGCAGTTCCTGTAAAGCGAAGACCAGGCAGACCAAAGAAATCGTCATTGGATAATACCGCTAGTAAGCGCGATACGACAAAGAAACGTGGTCGCAAACCATCATCAACTAAAAAGTAACTAATTATGAACAAAGCAGAGCTTTTAAATAACACGGCATTTAAGGATGCAAAAGGTGATTTACCTATCATATATATAACATCAGAAGATGATGTTGTTAAGGTCGGTGGAATAGTCAATGCACCTATGGTTGGCAGAATATATTTGAGTGAGGTCAAGAAATCCATCACGAAGAGTGAGCTGCTTGCCAACAAAGAGTTTATTTGCGCAAGTGAGGATTCTGAGATACTTATTGATTTCGGTGGTTACAGACGTGAAACTCTTGATTGCTATATCGCGATTGATGATAGTTGTATTAACATCATTGAGTTATGAGAAAGAATCATCACAATCCGAATAAAGTGCCGCCGTTCAAGCCAGACCCCGAACATTGGACTAAGAAAGTTCACTCTTGGAAAGCGAAGGTTGCTTATGAGACAGATGATGATGCTTGGGAGTTTCTGAATCAGAATCCGAAGTTGAAGGCGAAAGACCCTGTAGTTTACAGGTGTTCTGTATGTAACAAGTTTCATATTTCAATACATCATAAAAATAAAAAGGAATAGCTTATGATTAAGATAGAAGATATTAAGATTGGTTCTATCTTGCAGATTAGGAAGGCTGATTTGGAAGATATTACTGGCTCTGGGTTTATAGCAAATATAGACCCCAACAATATATTTGATTCCTTTGCTATTAAGGTAGTTGATATGGTTGGCGGATGGTGTGAAATATCATGTCCTGAAATAAATGAATCCATTGACGTGGATACGGACAAATTAGCGAAGGTTTCCGTCTTCGCAAACGTATCTGATAACAAAAAAATAGAATGGGTTAATCATCCATCTCATTACACTTGGCTGAATGAATTATGCGGTATTGAGCCTTTGGATATTTGCAGACACCTAGACTTCAATATAGGAAACGCAGTCAGGTATCTACTGCGTAAGGATAAGGTGGATGGCAACAAGACTAAGACAGAAAAGCGAATCGAAGACTTGCGTAAGACCGTGTTTTACATTCAGGACGAAATAAAATTGTTAGAACATGGCACAGACTAAATACACTTGTAAGGATTGCGTATTGTTGAACGACGAAGATTATGAGTTCCCATATTGCTTGGGCAAAGACTTATATACATACGCAAATCCTGACAATGATGCTTGCGGAGACATTATTCCGCTGGTATATACGTGCAAGGATTGTTTCTTTTTCAAGGATGGAGTTTGTAATGACCCTAATGAGATTAGGTTTACTTCGGAAGAGAATCCATCTTGCATCGGTTTCGAGTACAAAACGATTGTTGAACAAAAATAATATATAGTTATGGCTAGAATTGCAAAAAAGAAGACCGTTGACAATAATGCAGGTTTGCTTAAAGTTGTTGACGGAATCAACAAGAAGGATGTTGAAAGCGTTACCGACTTCGGTCATTTCTTCATCGTAATTTTGAAGGATTGTGCTATTTTCCACACACATATTGGATTTGAAGCACGTTTTAAGCGTTGGGGCGGTGTTGATATGGAAGGGCACGCGCTTACCACTACAACATTCGCGTGGCTTGAAAATCTTGTCGCGATGAAGAACGAAGTAAAGGGAAAAGAAAATGATATTTTCCCTGAGACTGATGTTACTTATCAAGATATGCTTGATAGCATGGTTATCATCACAGAAGCCAACATTACTCATCCGATTACAGCGTTCACTGATGCAGATGATGCTGCAAAGTTCGCAAAGAACAAGATGGATTACCTCGGTCGTATGCAAAAAGAGTTGGAAACTGTAATGAATACTCCAGTTTCCGAAGAGACAGAGGAAGACTTGAAGAAGAACTTTGAGCACGGTCAGCAAGCAATATTGGCAGAGCAAGCAGCCGAGGCTCTTAATCAAGGAAAGGAATAGCTTATGTATAATGAATGGTATATAGAACTGAAATACGGACTATTCCGAGATTACAGAATTGTAAGGATGTGTGATGCTAACGGAGTGAAGCGAGACGGTATCTTTATACCATTCATTCAGAATGGAATCAAATGGGATGGTGTAAAGGTTAAGAATCCTGTACAATATCTAAAGCCGATTTGGGCTGCCGCCGATGGTTCTAGATTACACAAGTTAGTGCCTATGGTTTCTGTGGATTTCAGGCAAAAGATGGAAGATGCAGGTGTATTGTCACCAGATGACAAATACCCTTGTGATACGGTAGGTTACGTTTATAAAGATAAAAATAAGATTTAACGGCTATGATATACTTAGGTAATGATACGATGGATAAGGTAGAGCGGATGGTTTGCGAACAAGTGAACACGGCTATGAGTACTGAGGAAAAGGAAGGAGTGAATGCAGATGATTTATATGTCGGCAACACTAATATTCCTTTTGCGAGAGCGGTAGCAAGAAATTTTGTTCTTGACGTTCTACACAATCGCTATGGTTTTTCCTATGCCGTTATCGCACAGCGCGCGGACATCAATGAGAAATCTGCTATGCGATGCGTCCGCAAGTGTCACGAACTTGTCGGTTACGACAAAACCTATGCGTATGTGAACACTTTAATTAACGATAGATTGAGAGAATGGTATGGGGAATAGTAATAATGAATTATTGACATTGAAGCGCAATGCCCTAAGATTGGGATTGTGCGGAGAATATAAAGGGAAATGGGATTCTGCCGCGAGTAAGCGAGAATTGGTAAATATGGCTCTTGATTCAAACGGAATTGAGTTTATGGCTGATTCTATAGCTTTCGGATGGGGATTGTCAAAAGAGTACCTTTTGAAAGAGTTTGGTGAGTTTGCCAATGGATTCTATCAATGTAACGAGCACGGATATACTAGCGAAATGTATATAGGTGCTCATGGAGTTATCAAGGCGCGCTCTACGATTATTCTTGTCGCGTACTGCAAGGATTTGGAAATTGAAGTTCCTGAGAATATGGTTACTCGCATTTACGTGTGCGGAAAGAGTGAAGTTCGCATCGAATGCAAAGGAAAATGTGACCTCATAGAGTACGGAGAGGATAATGATGTTAAAATCATTAGCTACGATGACGCAAATATGACGACAGGAACGATTTATGTGTCAGAGTGGAATAGTTGTAAGGATGAACAGAAATAATGCCTTACAGCTCATTTAAATAGCAAAGTTGGGAAAAAGAATATTTATATTATTTTCTTATTTACAGAGTGTACGGCGGTACACAGACATAAAGTATAATTTTACTTTTTATATTAGTTAAGGTTTAGTTAGATTTATGTTGATTAAAAAGGGCAAGTTCAGTTGTGAAACCGAGCTTGCCCTAATTTTATATATAGAACACAGAAAACTAATTCATAAATACCTTGATACCATTTCTTCCTTGCTTGTGACCGCCCTTTACACAGCTAGCCAAGGTGTCGCGAATATCAGTAAGTATTGTTGTCTGCAATCTCAATTCAATGAGTACAGGACTGCTTGATGTGTCTTGCGTTATTGCGCTGATACTATTGCCGAGCTTCTCTAACAGAGTGTCGCGGATGATACGGACATCTGCTTGCTGAGTAGCTACATAATATCGTAGGCTATTGAGTATCGATTCCAACGCCTGTGCGGTTGATTCTGTTACAGACTGAATACCTTGCTGCAAAGCAGAGATATTTGAACTGCCAGTAGGCTTAACATTGAGAACGTCCATCAAGTTCTTTGCATACTCATTGAATAATGCAAGGTTCTTGTCTTTCAGTTCCTTGATACCTTCGAGTTCTTTCTTGGTAACATCAAGACCATTGTTTCCACCTTCGCTGCCCTCAGATACCGCTTTATCGAATGCTTCAAGGATAGGTTGAATGTACTTTGATGTAGCTCTATTCATCAACTGCTTTGTGAGCATCGTATTGAAATACTCATCAAACTTATTGTTGAGTGCTTCGAGTGCATCACTGCCCTCATTGAAAGCATCTACCCACGCTTCCGAGAAAGCTTCAGCAGCAGATTTATAGTTAGACTGAGAACCGAAACCGCCAAGTGCTTCTGTCATAGATTCGCCTAATTCTTGGATGGTCGTGTTCAAATCATCAATCTGCTGTTCCCACTCTTGAATCTTTCCTTCATCAGGTTTCTTGCGACCTCGTTCTGCGTTAATCATTGCTTGGTACGCTTTCTGCTGCTTTTTAAGGGCATCGACCGATTTTTGGTTGTATTCATAGAGCCTTTGGGTGTCAAAAGCATCGTCCATACTCTTTTTAAGCTTTTCGTAAGCGTGTTGTAAGGAATTTATTGCGCGCTCTTGGCGTGCAATTTCCTTATCAATCTTTCCTTCGTTGCTAAAGAGTTTAGCTATACCTGTGAGTGCTCCCATTGCACCAGCCGCAACACCAGCATAGTTTCCGCTATAGTATGAACCGATTGCTTGACCGATATTGTCAACTACACTAAGAGTGTTTTCGAGTTGTTCATCAGAACCGCCTAAAGCATCAAACAATCCATTGAACGCTGTTGCCATGGTAGATACAACGCTTGTAATATCCGTCACGGATTTTGAGAACTTTGCTTTCGCCTGCTCTTCCTCAGTCATAATCGTTCCGATCTTTGCAATCTGCTCATCGGTGATATTTAACTGAGATTTTAAAGAGTCGCGAATGCTTTTGTTAGTTGTTAACTTCAACTTTAAAGCTGCAACAACATTTTCGTCCGCGCCATTAATCTTTGTTAGCTCGTTATACTCCTGTTCCAAAGACTCAACATAAGCATTTTGGCTCTGCAATTTGCTCGTCAAATCCGCTCTAAGTCCGTTAAGCTCTACGTATTTATCCACGCCGCCCGACTTTTTCAAGTTTTTACCAGCCTTAATCATTTCTTTAAGTCCGCTAGTGAAAGCCTTGAAAGGATTGCGTGAATTGCGAACTTCATTGACCTTGTTAATCTGTTCTGCAATAGTCTTCAACTCTGTTGGGTCTAGGTCTCTAAGCCCTGTACGTAACTGTTGCAGTCTTTCTACCATCGCATCAAGCGCCTTAGAAGAAACTTGGTCTAGATTATCAAACAGACGAACATACATGTCGCTATTTTTGAAATCTTTCCAAGTATTTTCATCGGTCTTTTTCTTGTATTGCGCATTCAAGTTTTCTTGCAACTGTCTTTGCAGTTCTGGATTCTTTGCAATATTCGCATTGTTTTGCAACTTGTAACGCTCATTGATATACCATCTATCGAGTTGAAGCTGGTCTGTCAATTGCTGCTTGTATGCCTTAATCAGTTCTTGTGCTTGATTAACTTGGTCTTGATAGACTTCCTTATCAAGCTTCTGCATTTGTGACGTGTATTCCTTTGCGACATCATCACCCCACTTAGTCTGGTCTTTGCCCCATTTTGCTTCGAAATCGTCTGTAATAGACTTGCGCACATCACCGAATGATGAAGTCAAGTCTCCGAACATACTTTTGATGATGCTATCGGAAAGCCCCTCACTTTTGAGTTTTTTAAACAAATCGAGTTGTGAGAATGCTTCTTGCGCATTGTTCTTTGCATCGTCAAGTTGCTGCTTGAAATACTCCTCATCAATATCAAGACGGATTTCGGTAGCGTTGCGTAATGCGCTGCCACGTTTTCCGAGTTCCTTATATTGGCTTGCAAGATATTCAATCTTCTTCGCAATAGTCTGACGGTCTGGGATAAAGTTATTTATACTCATACCAACATTCTTTGCAGCCAATGCAAAGTGCTTACGAACATCGGCTGTAGCTTGCTCTTCGCTTTCGTATTTAATGAGTTTCTGATATTCAGAACTCATATCCTTTAACAGGGAAATGCGCTCGCTGAGAATATCGCGTTGCGCCTTGTCATGCTTGGTTCTATTTTTTTTAGCATCACTCTCAAAAGGGTTAACACCTAAAGCTAAAGCTTGCTGTGTCGCGGCTTGCTTCAATTCCTTAACCCTGGCTTTCACTTTAGCTACAGAAATCACCATTTGATTAGCACCAATTTCGCCAGCTTTGAATATCTTTCGGATAGAATCATCAATTGTTATTGTAGGCGAGTTTTTGCCAACAGCAGCGAGTCTCTTTTCTACTTCTTTCCAAGATTTAGCCGCCTTTGCCGCTTGGTCTCCCTTTCCAAGGAAACCCTCAAAAGCCTTATCGTCATCAATTTCTTTGACAACGAGGCTAATACCATACTTTTTCTTTGCGAAGAAATCGTTAATATAATCGTCAACCCAAGATACTTGCTTCTCCATGTTGGCTTTGTCAATATATACATTGATGCCAAAGTGTCTATAAGCAAGGTCTCTCTCGTATTGACTCCAATCACGCTCTGCTGCAATTCTGTCTATTACGCCTTGTATCTTTATAGGGTCATTGTTATATTTCTTTCTGAGGTTTCCGAATACAGCATCAAACTCGCTGTTCAATTCTTGCGCCTTATTTTGTACGCTGTTCATTGCACGGATAAGGTCATTGAAATCTGCTTGCGAAGTACCAATAAAAGATGGCATTTTATAGTCACTGCCGCCTTGTGCTATGTTGATTTTCTTTATCAACTCATACATACGTGTCATATAGTCAATGTTGGATTCGTTATCCTTTTGACCTGCACGTATCTCATCAAAGTATTTCTTCGTGGTCGAAGTGGCTTGTTTGTAGTTCGCGTTAATGTTTGCTACAACTCTCTCCATTTGTGAAGACTTTGCGAGGGCATCAATCACGGCATCCTTGTAATCGTCAGCATCATCATCAAGTCCATCAGTGAACCAAGTATTCCAAGCGTCATTCTTGGCATAGTTTCTTCTGATAACTTCAATGCTATCAACGAAATCTTTATACTCTTTTTCAACCTTACTGAAAGTAGCGTTAAGTTGGTTTGCATCAAGACTATCTACATTGATTTTAAAAGTCAGTCCGTCTTTTGATGCGGTATCAATAAGCTTCTGTAACGTTATACGCCTATCTTCGATATTCTTTTCTAAATCCTTTCCTCCTAATTTACCATTTGCATTTGTGGCTGCATTTGCAAGGTCGTTGTACGTTCCAGCTAAAGCACCAATTGCACCCTTTGCCTTTATGGTTTCTTCTTCGGCTTTACGTACATTTTCGTTGTACTTGGAAATCTTATCATAGACAGTAGTTATTACTTCTGCTACAGCGTAAATTGCAAGACCTACGCCTATACCTGATAATGAACTTTTAACGAGACCGCCAAAATCTTTGAGAGCTTTTTTCATTCCATCCAAGGAATTTACGAAAAGAGCCTTATATCTCACGATACCCGAACCAGATGCTTGCGAAAAAGCTTGACCGAGACTAGTCTTTGCAAACATAGAGTTAGCCTTTAGAGCAATAAGAATAGGTATAAGAGCTTTTCCTATCTCTGCAAGTGTCTTCCAATTATCAAGCATAGAAGTACCCCAACTTACCATTCCATTCATCGTGTCCTCGTTAGCTTTGCCAATATCATTGAGCATCACATCGAAAGCATCTTTCAGGTTGGAAATCTTACCTTGGAGAGTTTCAGCTTGAATCTCTTGCATGTTGTAGAATGTTCCACCCTTATCGGTCATGCGTTGGAATATCGCTTCAACATCCTCAAACGTTACCTTACGCTTGGAAATCATATCAACAATCTGAGCGGTCGTGTATGCCTCTCCCTTAACTTCCTTGAAGTATTGTTGCAGCTCACCATACATGTTGATACCAGCCTCGGTAAACTGACGAACCTCAGAGCCGCGAAGGTATGCAGCAGCCTTGACTTGTCCGTATGCAAGGATAAGTCTTCCCATATCAACGCCAAGACCTGCTGATACATCGGCAAGTCGCTTGGTTGTATCATAAAGTTTATCAGACTCAATTCGGTAGGCAGAAAGCTGTCGTGTGTAATCAACCAAATCCTTGATACGGAAAGGAGATTTAACGGCAAGTTCTACTGTCTTATTGAAAATTTCGTCTGCCTTTGGCTTGTTCTGCAAAATAGCTTCGAGTGAACGCTCTGAGAGTTCAAACTGACCTCTGACTGATGCAATCTGCTCGACAAAATTCTTGATAGAGCCTACAGAGAATGCGAATACCATACGTTGTGCCAAACGCGACATATATCCAGCCATATATGATGTTTGCTCGGTCAATGCGCGAGAATTAACACCAGCTTCTTTCAAGTTTTTGTTATGTTGCTCAATGGCTGCATTAAGAATATCCAACTTTCGCTTATAATCGGCATCGGTTTGAGACAACTTCATACGAGCTTCTTTCAGATATTCAATAGCACGCACTTGTCTATTAAGCGTATTTGCAGTAGCAGAGAAATCTAATGCGCCTTGATAAGTCGTATTGGATTTATAGTTCTTGTTTTGATAGTCTTTTGCCCTATCTGCATAAAGCTTTCTCTGCTTGTTGTTGTATGATTGCTCTGCACTAACCATTCTGTCAAGAGCCTTCTGAAAAGCAACAACGCGCTCATTGTACATCTGTTGCTGATATTTCAACTCGTCTTGCAGTGATTTCTTGCGCTTAATGAGTGCATCTTGGTCTGCCTTGGTGAGGTTGTTGCTTGTATCTCTCAGCATACTTTCAATCCCACCAATTTCTTGTTTTAACTCAGCAATATTCATACCACTAGCACCCTTTGCTGATTCTTGCAGTCTTTGAAATGCAAGTGCCGCTTGCATAATGCCACTAGTACCAGAACCGTTCATCTTAGATAGCTGTGCTACCATATTCTGAATATTCTGTGCTGCTGACGTCATATTGTTGCTCATGTTACCTGCACTCGCACCTACGTTTGAGATACCATTGCTTGCATTTGCAGCAGATGCATTGATTGTTGCGAGTTTTGCTATAACTTGGTCTAAAGAATCATGGAACGGCTTAGTACCAATAGACATATCCTTGAAAGATTGTGTTACGCTAGACGCGGTGTTTTTTGCCGTATCTTGTATATCTTTCAATTTTTTGTCTGCTTGTTCTATAGCATCTAACGCACTTTTAGGAATGGTTAGAGCTGCTCCTAATGATGAATTTGCCATAATTCAAAAGTTTAAGAGTTTATATAATCGGTATTCCAAGGTCATTGAGGTTTCTTAAATCCTCTGCACCATTGATTACCTTTGCATTCTTTAATTTGTCGTTCTTCTGATTATTGTCTTTGTCTGACGAAATGCGCTCTATATGAGTAAAATCCATAGACGCAAGGCGAATCTGAGGAACGGTCATTCTCCACTTATATTCTTCTTGCGAGCACCATGTGTTGGCACGTAAGAAATCTATCATTTGTCCGTATTCTGTTCGTGATGGGATAATTCGGTTGTTTGTTTCTTCCTCATTAGAGCTTGATTGCGGACGGTCTGAATCACATTGGTACTCGCGAAGAAAAAATCCACATCTAATAAATTAAGAATCTCAACGAGTAATGTTGCCCAGTCCTTGATGTCGTAGTCTCCCCAAAGCAACTGGTCGTAAACTTGTTGGTATTCCTCAGAATCAATGCGTTTCTTGTCATTGAGCAATGATAGAGTGATTACTCTTGCCACCGATGGAATATTGATAGCAAACTCCTTGATTACGTCACCCATTGATAAGTTTTCGCCCTTGACTATCTTGCAAGCCTCCTCCGCAATCATCCATTGAGTGCCCGGCTTCAATGCTCTTATCTCCCACTCTGTACCTTGTAACTTTACGATTGTAGGAGAATCATTCATAATTTGCGCTAGACGTTCCATTGCAGCATCAGACAGAGGAGAACTAGGTAATACCTTATTCTCGTCTTCTATAGCTTGTTTCTTAGCCTTATTCGGGTCTTTTTGTGCTCTATATACTTTTCCCATATATGAATTATTTCCTAATTACCTTTACTGTTCCATTATACTTATTGGATAAGTCTTGTAGCTTCTGAAACGACATAGAGATAACTCTGTATGACTGTTTCAGATTACCACCGCCATCTTCCAATATCTTAGCATATGGCATAGTTGCTACAACAGCCAAATCAATTACTCCACTAGGAGAATAATCGTTTTTAAGATAGTCATTTATCTCTTCGCGACCTTTAATTTCTTCTCCATACCAATTCTTACCTTCTGTAGCTTTTGGTGAGGATGATAAGTAACCTATCTTTTCAAGCTTGCCTTCGACATAAATGCCATATCCGTAAGAATCATAGAGGTTATGTGTTTGGTGTGTGTACGTAATCTCTTGAATGCATTCATTTAAAACATTCTTTGCATCCTTGTCTAATTCTTTCGTAATCAGCTTCAATGCTTTTTTGTATAATGTTCCAGCCATAAATGATAAAACTTAAAAAGGAGCGGACAGCATTAAAGCCGCCGCCCCTTGTATATAGTCGAGAATTGTTGAAGAACCTACATTATGCACTAGCAGTTGGCAATGTGTATGCAGGGTCAATGTAGAATGGTGTCTTGCGAGTTACGCTACCATCTTTAACTTCTACCAACTGACCTGTGCCAGCCAATGCAACCTTTGCCAAGTTAGAGTTCAGAGACTCGATGGTTGTCTTGGAATTGAGCTGCAACTTAGGCAGAATTAATGCTGTGTGTGTAGTACCGTCTGCGTTGTCGAAGACAACAGCAACCTCGGCATACATCAGCTTGTAACCAGATGGAGCGTAAATCTTACCATCAGTACCCTTTGTAAATCCGCACAATGCTGTCAATACAGAAGCCTGTGTATCTGCAACCTCGGCAGCAAACTGATACTTACCAGTTGTTACGATAGACATGATAGGAGTATCAGAAGTCTCGCGCTCAATATCGGTAGTATCATTATCGTCCTGTGCGATAGATGTGGTGTCGCGGACAACATCGTCCAAATCGTAATAATCATCACCAGCAGCATCGCCATTGAACGGACGAACAATAATGTGTGAAGGCTTAGAGAGCTTGATTGCACCTGCGCCTGTACTTGTAACTTTCGTTGCCATATTGTTATGAGTTTTAAATTGTTATCCTAAATAAATGAAATAATTAACGTACAATAACCGAAACAGAAATAATCTGAAAATGGAATTGACGGTTTGAGTCATATCCGCTATCACGGTATAATGTACTGATTGTGTAGTTTGCGTCTCTTGATTCATCAATGATTTTGTCAAGAATGCCTTCCATCTTATCAAGCAACTTCACATTCTTTCTAAGTGGAGTTCCCTTTGGTCTTGCATAAAGATAAATGTTAGCATAGCCAGAAGAATAACCGCCGTGGTCTCTTTGCTGACCTACGTCAACATTGACAAAATCATCCCAGTTCTTACTAGTTGTAGGAGGTAACTCTCCGACAAATATGTTGTCTGAGATTTTCCCCTTAGTAAGAAGCATCGAAAAGAAATTCTCAATGCGAGACAATCTGCGATTAATCCTCTGTGCCATACCTTGTTATCCTAAATACATTTTACCTTATGATGAAACTAAATATCAGTACCCTTGATGTAAGCTACACATCCGTGCATCTGTGTCGGATAAACGCCAATAACCATTCCGTCAACGTCCATTCCGTACATCTTTCCACGGAAACGAATGCCAGCATTCAATCCTTCAGGAATATATTCTTCCTCATTTCCGTCTTCTCCTTCTTTCGTTGGCATCGGAAAATAGATTGTATAGCCTAACGTAACTACTCCCGAAGTAAACAGTTTGTTGGTTTCCTGAATATCGCAATCAGTTTCAAAAATGATAGTTTCTATATTCTCTGTTTCTGATTCATCTGTGCTAGTATCAGTATCGCCCAACATATCCCCATCGTTTCCGATAAGGTCACCATCTTCTTTCGGTTTTTGTTCCGAGCGGTAGAACACACCATGATAGGCGTATTCATCCAAAGCATTTCTGTCAGTGTACATAGCTTACCAATCTGTTTCTTTAATCCATTTAACCTCTCCATCGGTTTCATTGAGAGCATCAAGTTTTTCATCCTCTCCGTACTTCTTGTAAAGTCTTTTGAGTTCTGATTTGATACTCAGCAATGCAGCCGATGTTATGGTCTGAGCACCTACCGTAAGAGTGTATGCTCCATGTTGGTTTGTGGTTGATGCAGTCTGATAGACACCGAACACAATCTTTTCCAAGAGTGCAATCTTACATCTGTCTTTATGCTCTTCTGTCAAGTCTAGATAAGACTCGACATCAGAAACGCCACAATCCAAAGCGACATTGTTTAATGCTGACTTGTCAAAGACAAAATTAGTCATGCCGCTCAGATAGTCCAATATGTCAAACTTCGATGCTGCCATTGAGAGATAAATGAATTAAATGTTATCGTATATTGTGAGTGAACCACCATTAATTACCTGCTGTTGAGGTATCAATGATTACGTGGTTCATAAAGTCGAGAAGTGCAGGGCAAGCCGACATCATGATCTTAGTCTGCCACTCGCGGAACTGACCGTTATCCATTGCGTAGTTTCCTACGGTAACGAGACCGTCAGCGATTGAAGCCCAAGAAACATCAACGTTCTTTGCGCCATACTTCTGTTGAAGTGTCTGGTCGTAGATAGGAGTCCACTTGAACTCAACACTATCACCGATAGGGCGAAGTACAACAATCTTATCATCCCAACCTTGCACGAATGCGTCAGTTGTAACAGTCTTGTTGCGCTCCTTCTCAACGACAATCTCAATAGGCGAAAGACCTGTCATGTCGGAAAGTGATTTCTTGAAGTCTTCGTCCAAAATCTGCATATTTGCAGTATATGCGCGGTCGTGAGCCTTGCACCAGTTGATGTACCACTCCTTAACTTCCTTGTTCTGCAAGAATACATCGCGGTACATCTTGCGAGTCATCTTCCATACGAGAGAAATCTCAGTACCACCACGCTCATCGCGATAATCGTCTTCAATCTTTCTCATCTGTGAGATAAGGTTGCAGTCTGGGTCAGTCCAAGCCTTTGCACCAGCTTTCTTGCGGTTCTCTGTTGGGAATGGCTCAACCTTCTGCAAGAACTGCTGCAAACCTTCGCCCTTGCCCTTCCAACTCATCTTTGCAGTTGTCATAATCTGTGCTGTCAAGTTGGAAAGTGTTGCCTCTGCTGAGTTCTTACCTACCTGAACAACATCGCGCACCCAAGCAGCCATAAGGTCTGCATCGTTGCCGAACTGTTCAAAAAGCTTCTCTTTGTACTCGCGTTGTCTTGCGTTTTCAGACCACTTGTAACCGATGAAGTCAGGAATTGTACCTGTGTACATCTCCAATCCCTCGTTGTCCATTTCTGGAGCATCACCAAGTGGAGCGCGAAGGTGCATCAAAGGTGCTGCCTCTGCCTTGCGAGACTTGATGCTGAATGAAGCCACGCCATCGTAGTCTGTAGGTGTAGGCATGGAAGCTCTACGACCTTGTGTGAGATACCAGCCATAGTTGGTATAGAGCAACCCCTTGGTGTTCAAGAAGGTTCTCAGGAAGTTGATGTTATCCTTAGAAGAGAACAACTTGGCGTATCTCGAATTGTTAAAATCAAATTGTTGCATATCCTGAATACTTAAATTAATGATATGTTATCCTATTGTTATCCTATTGAAGTAGAGCGGTTAGAATCCAAACCATCCGTTCTCTGTTCTTGTGTTCATCGCAAGTACGGCTGGTGGAAGCTTGTTGCACTTTGCCAAGTTCAAGATTACTCTTGAATCCTTAATCAATGCTGGAGTGTAAGAGTACTGAGCACCATCTCCATCCTCAACATTGCTTGACAAGTTAGGGTCATAGAAGAAGTCGTTATCGCGGTCGAAGTAAGCGTTAGGGTTTGTAACCATAGGATCTACGGTTGCGCCTGCCTTTTCTGCCTCTACGAGAATATCGCCAACCTTCAATGCAACTGCAAGAGTAGCTGAAAGAGTGAGCTTCCAAACATCCTTGCCACCTTCGGTTGTTTTCTCTACAGCTGTAACGGTAACGCCCAAAGACTTTTTAGTAAAGTCTGACTGTGCAACCATGATGTTATCACCAATAAAAGGCATGTGATGATAGCCATCGTTGACAACCAAAATATCCGTATCGGAATTTGTAGCCGCCTTTGCCAACTCGTAATACTTCAAAATCTTGACGGTCTGACCGCCATTCTTGCCGTAAGTATCTGGGTCATACTCACACAAATCACCTGCATAAGTCTTAGCGCGACCCTTGAACGGATTTGTGATAACACCACCAAAAGGAGGATAAACGAATGCGTCCTTGTTGCCGCTTACGAGGTTAATGAAAACGCTTCTATGACCGCCAATCTTACCATGTGCTTGGATAAGTGTACGACCGCCAAAGTGACCGCCATATCCATGCTTCAAATAGAAATCATCTGCTGCTGCCATAATTTGTAAATTTGTTTAATCGTGAATGAATAATGTTATTCGCCAGCGTCAGGGTTCACGATGCCCACAACATCTGAGAAATTGTATGCCTTATCGTTGTCACCACCGCCAGCACTACCTGGGGTGTTGTTGTTTGGCTTTGAATGAGAGAGATTGTAGAACTCTTCTGCATCCGTAAATTCCTGCTCTATGTCTGAGTTCTTGGTGAGGTTCAACTTGTTCATGTACTTGTCAATCCACTTGCTATCGTTGATACCTTTCTCCTTGAACTTGGCGAGAAGTTCACTACGCTTCTGTGATACGAGCTTAGATGCTTCGTACTCTGCATCCTTCTTCTCTAGAGCTTCCAAGCGTTCCAAAAGCTTCTTTTCAACAGCCGAAGGCTCTTTATCATCATCCTTTGGGTTTGGCTTGGTGTCGGGATGCTCGTCATTCCACTTCTTGATGAAGTCGGCATTGTCCTTCTCGTAGTTACCATTAAGGGAAACATACTGCGGCAAAATCTTCTTCACCAAATCATCTAACTCTGTATCTTCACCAACTAAGAGGTCAAAGTGGGAATCACTCAAACTCTTGATTGTCTTTTCACTGATGGAAAGGTGTTTTCCGTTTGCAGTGAGCTTTGCTTTTAGGGTGTCTAAAAGTTGTTGTTTTGTAAACTTCATATTACTAATTTTTAAAATTCTGCTGCAAAGATAATTAAATAATGTGGTGATATTAAGGTTTTTAGAAACTCTATTTGTTACGTAACCAATATAGAATTAATTTCACTCTATTATATATTATAAATTAGGTATCTTTGCAGTATGAATACGAATAAAGATATAGAAATCAGACCACAAGAGGGCTTTCAAATGTCCTTTGCAAGTAGCAATGTTGATGTGGTTTTCGGTGGTGGAAATCTCGGAGGGGGCAAGCAACAGCCTTTGGATTCCAAGATACTTACACCATCGGGATGGCAGACTATGGGCGATATGCAAGTTGGTTCTAAGGTGATGACTCCATTTGATGAAATTGCCACCGTGATTGCTGTATTTCCACAAGGCGTGAAAGATGTGTATGAATTTCGTCTAGTTGATGGAAGAAAATGCGAATGCGGTATAGAACATCTGTGGACTGTTTTTGATGAAATACCTACTTGCATATCATCAGATGATGAGCTTAAAGGTTCTATGACTGTAACTACTCGTTTTCTTATCGAGAATATGAAAAAAGGAAAGAATTTTTTCGTTCCAAATCCATACTTGAAAGAATACGAAAATGAGTGTTTGGTAATGGGTGACCATACGCAAATAAAATCAATCAAAAAGGTTAGAAGAGCAGAGTGCCAATGTATATTGGTTGATAATAAAGACCACCTATATATAACAGATGACCTAATTGTTACTCACAATTCGTATGGTCTTGTACTTGCGATGGCAGAGCCGTTAATGACCGACCCAGATTTTCGTGCAATGATTTCACGCCGTTCACTTGGTAATCAAAAAGCAGGTGGAGGATTCGTAGAGAAATTTAAACAGATATTCGGAGCTGATTTTGTGAAAATCAGGGAGAGCGAGAATCCGCGCGTTACATTTCCGAATGGAACGTTTGTTGACTTGACGTATCTTGACGATTCCAATATGGATAAGTTGAGAGAGCGTGCGAAAGGATGGGAGTATGATTTGATTGCAATTGACGAGCTGACGGAGATGACTTGGGAAGTTTTCTCATACGTCATGACTCGAAACAGAGGTCAGAGCAAGACGTTTACAGGTAAGTTCTTTGCAACACTTAACCCGAAGCGTAGCCACTGGACAAGAATATTTCTTGATTGGTATATTGGTTCAGATGGCTTTATCATCCCAGAGCGTGATTGTGTAGTCAGATACTTCTATTGTGCAGGACCGACTGTCAAAGATGTTGTTTGGGGAATGTCTAAGCGAGAAGTCTATGAGAAATGTAAGATAGATATAGACAGAAAGCTTAAAACCATTGGCGGCAACTTTGGATATGAAGTAATGATTAAGAGTTTTGTTTTCTATCAAGGAAAACTTGGTTCAAACAAGAAGATGCTTGAAAACAACTCTGGCTATTTAGGTTCTGTAGCAGCATCTGGCGGTAGAATGGCACAAGCTCTTATGGAGGGTAACTTCAACGTTGACCCAGAAGAGGAAGAGGATATTCCGATTCCTAGCCAAGCGGCAAGAGATTGCTTCGTAAAAGACCCTGCTGTAAATGGTGACAAATGGATAACAATCGACTTGGCAGACTACGGAAAGGATAACACTCTGATGTTGTCGTGGAATGGATTCCATGTTGTCAATTACGAAATCGTGATGCACTCGACACCGCGAATCAACGCAGAAAGAGCTAGACTGTTTGCGGCGAGCGAGGGAGTAGCAGAAAGCCATATTATCTATGATGCTACGGCAGGTAGGTATTTCAATGACTATATACCCGATGCTATCCCTTATATATCAGCAGCGAAGGCAATGGGAATTTATTACTTGTCTGCTATGACAATAAAAGACCTATGTTACTTGCGACTGAGCTACATGATTAAGCGAGGTCAGCTTACTTTCTCTGATAAGGTTGCAAATGCAGTTTACACGCATCAAAACCTCAAATACAGAGTTACTATACAGAATGAGTTCATGGAAGAATGTGCGGTAGTTCGCTTTGATAAGATGCAGAGTGGAAAGAAGAAGTTGCAGAGCAAGAAGGAAATGAATAGAAATCTTGGAAAAGACCGTTCTATGGACGTGGTTGACCCTTGCGCAATGAGAATGTACCCATGTTTGAATATGGAGTATGGTAGTGAGCTACAGGAAGGATTCAGGCTTGCAGCACAGGAAGTTGAAGAGAAAAATCCAAATGCTCAGAGCATTTATGATGATACGTTGTACTATTAATTTTAGGATATATGCTGAAAAAAGAAAATATAAAAATGATTCTTGAATCCGTGCGGATTGACTGGGATAAATGCGATGAGAAAGACATTGCGTTTGCTATACTCTGTGACGCACTGGAAGATAAGACTTTGGCGTATCGTCTTGCTTATCGTAAGAGTGAAAAGGATGCAGCAAAATTCTATGAAACTCCACGATTCAAGAAACTGCTAGATGTTCTCGAACCTTTCGGTATCGGCAATGTGAATAACAACGCTATTACGAAGGAAGAGAACAAAAACGAACTTCTCAAAATGCTTGACAAGATAGACCAAGCTCTTAGTGATGGAAATCTTGAACCGAAAGATGCATTGAAGATGCAGACTGATATACGTGTAAAGCTGAATGACAAATTCGAAATGGAAGAGTCACAGAAGCAGAAACGAATCATTGTAGTACCAAGCAAACACGATATTGTTTGCCCTACTACAAACCGAGAATGTAACTACTGGCCATCAAGAAGGGCTTGTTGTAGGCATTTCGGTTTGATTGACCCACAAGAGAACAATGATTCACAAAATAACAACGATGTTGAACCATCATTAAACGACAATAGCGATGAGTAGAAAAAGACAAGACATAATCAATGATTTTTTGGAGAATCCACAGAAATTACTTCTGAAAAAGCCGTTTTTGAGGGGTTCGCGCTCTATTACTATCAATGATTCTTCTGATGGTTCGGATATTAAGACGAACTTCCGAAAAGAAGCGCAGTTGCCAAATATCAGCAAGATAGTTGTTAGCCAAGAGCGTTTTGCGAAGGAATTAGACCCTTATTCTCACAGGGTGTTGTTTGATACGAACTTACCTTCTATATGCTGCAAGCTTGATGATGGCAGCTATTGCGAGATTGAGTTTAAGAAGTTCGGCATTCCTATGCAACGACGTATTGTTGACAAGAAAGCTCTCTGTCTAGGTGGTAATAAGCGTAATCACATCTTGCATGACAGCAATCCAACTGATAAGCTCAAAAAGAACTTTGCCGATTTCAAATGGCATTGGGATGAGACGAATCAGGATGGTATCGAAATGGAAGCTATACGCATTCAGCAGAGTTATGGTGATGTGGGCTTACTCGTTTACATGAATGAGGATAACGAAGTGAAATGCCGACTGTTCTCGTATGAAGATGGCTATCAGATTATCACACACAAGGACGATAACGGAGAACCGCTTCTTGATTGCGTGTATTATCGTACTGAGGACAATGTAAGACACATTGATGCATACGATAAGACATATCATTATCATTTTACAGATGTATTCGTTCAAGATGTTGATACAAACGAAGTACTGAATGGGTGGTGTTTGGAAAGCAAGGAGGCGCATGGATTTTCAGAAAGTCCACTTATCACAAAACGTGGTGATGTTGCTTGGAATAACGGTCAAGACCTTATCGAGCTGTTTGAGATTATCTACAATCTGTTTGCGGTCATTCAGAAACGTCATGGATGGGGAATCCTTTATATCAAGGGCAAACTCAATGAAACCGCGAAGAAGATAGCTGGTTCTATCATCCTGAATGATACAAGCATTGAAGGAAATGGCAGTGCTGAGTTTAAAACTCCACCTTCTCCACAGAACATGATTGAGTTCATGCAGTCAATTCTCGACCAGTTGCAGATTGCTACAGGATGCACATTCATATTGCCAAAGGACATTAAGTCTAGTGGCGATATAAGCGGTTTGGCAATTCAAATGACACGTTCTTTGGATATTGAGGAGGCAAACAATGCAGCTATCGAGTGGCAGAATTTCGTCAGCAAGCACTCTAGACTGTTCAAAGAAGGATTGGCAAAGCAATTGGTTGCAAGCGGTGAGAATCCTACAGCAATCACTGAGTTCAGACAGATGAGAATCAGTACATCATTCAAGCCTTGGCAGCCATTTGATGAAAGCGTTTGGAATCAGATGCTTTGTACATTGAGCGGTGCAGGTTTGATTTCCACCAAGACTGGCGTTGAGAAGAATACTGTTTCCGCGCCTGACGAGGAAGTGAGATTGCAGAATCAACAAGAGATAGCAGATGAACGTGCTGCAAAACAAGCAGAAATTACTGCAAATACAAAGAATACAGACAACAATAAAGAATAAATATGAAGGCTGAATCATTATACATACAGAAGTTGACTTACGATGAGAATACTGGTAATGAGATTATCGGTTTGTTTCCATCGGAAGATAGTCCTGCTATTGTATCATCATATACCTACGATGCAAAGCGTATGGGTGGTGTTCCTACCCTTACTGCTACAATATATTCTTCTGAGCCTTTACAATGGAAGAAGGAAGAGTTCGTAGAGTTCAATGGTGACAGATTTTTTGCCTCATACACCCCAAACTCTACAAAAGACAATTCGTCTAGAATGGGGAAGAGTGAAATCACTTTCACATCCAGAAGAGAATTGCTTGATAACACTCTGTTTTTTGATGTTGTTGTTGATGATGTAGATACTCAGGACAAAGACAGATACCGTTCAAATCAGACAAAGTTCACTTTTGGTGGTACTATCTATGAGTTTGTAGCTCGCATTAATAGCTCAATGTCATATTGTGGATTGTATCGTCCTGCGGATGAATACAAAGGATATTATGTTGTCATTGATGAGGGATATGTAACAGATGAAGTTAAGGAAGTATCTTTCGAAGACCAATACTTAACTGATGTCTTGCAACTTATCAATACAACTTTCGAGCTTGATTACTATTGGGACGGCAACGTTTGTCATGTCGGCAAGGTGCAGTATGATTTAACCGATACACCTATTAAATATGGTAGTAGTGATGCTCTCATATCAGTATCAAAGGAAAATGCGAACTATAAGATAGTCGATATGATAACTGGTTACGGTTCATCCGATAACTTGCCGTATTACTATCCTAATGATGACGAGTTTGGCGAAGCAGTATTCAATACGGAGAATATCAGCAAGGACAATGTTAATGTAGAGTTATCAAAGTTCCTTAAAGATTCAAGATATAATGATGTTCTTGTCCTTTATAAAAGCAAGGAAGGAAAGAGTTACAATGGAAGTGTAGATGTAAGCTCAAAGACATTTGATAGATTTACTACACCATCAAACTTAACTCAGGCTGATAGTCAATCTAACCCAACGGTTACTTGTAGCTTTTCGTTTGATATTTTAATCAACGCGATAAAAGGACAGACGATAGATTTGACGAGTTTAGGGTTTGATTTTGAACTTAATAGCTCTGTTTCTAGAAAAGACTATATAACGAATGTTGGAGATGCCATCAAGAGCATATACTTATTCAAGGGAAAAGAATTGTATAAGACTATCTCTAAAAGAATGAGTATCGGCAGCACTAGTACGTACACATTTGAAGAGGATGGATATTTTATATTATCTATAGAAGTCGAGTTTTCTTACAAGTGCAAGGTGTATAAAAATAGTGCTGGTATTAATGACTTTTATGGTGCAGACAGTTGGAATGTTTCTTTTAGCGGTAATATAGGATTCACATACGAGTCAAAATCTGAATATGAATGGAAAAATGGTGACAAGTATATCTCTTACGACGAGGCAGGAATCAACATAAGAGAAATCAGTGAAGCTAATTGTATTGAATACGACTATCAATTCGTAAAAGAAAGTGACAGGTACGGGTTCGAGAAGGTTTATAGCGGAACTGATGATAATGCAACAAAGGTAATTGTTACTGATAGAGTATGGATAGCCCCATCATCGGTACTTATGCCTTCGATATATCGCAACACGAAAGGTGCAGAGCGTTTCTATTACGCTTTGAATAACACCCATAAATTGCCTAGTGGTAGTGGATATTACGAGTTTGTAAACTTGTATAAGAAAGGAAATCCTCATCAAGGAACTGTTACTTTTGATGATATAAAACCAACTATAAATGGAATTGTAAATGCTGAAGGACAGTTGTTTGGAGAGATTGCGGATGTTGCTTTTGATAAAGAAGATAGTGACGTAAAGGATAGCGATGGAAATTATATTCATAGCTATTTCTATATAAAGTTGCATAAGTTTAATGGTGATTTTGGATTTGACTTGTTTGCTCACGCTTTGGCTAGTGAATCAGCAAAGATAAATCTCATTAAGAGTAATGGATGTCCTGCATGCTCATTTACTATCGGTTGTTATTGGAATAGCGAAAAGAATAAATGCTATAACAATGTACTTACTGACGGAAATGGAAATTTGATGTCAGATAGTGGAAAAATGAACAGCAAAGGTGATTATATCCTTAACGATACATACGTTGAGGATAACAAATCAAACCAAGATTCTACGAAAGAAGAACTTTGGATTGCGGTTCAGAAGGACACATCAACATTAGGTATCGTGATGCCAAACGCAAGTGCTGGATTTAAACCGCAAAAGGGAGATTTGTTTGTTATCACAGGTATTAAACCTCCAAAGGTTCTTGTAACGGCAGCAGAGAAACGGCTCGATGATGCCCTTATCAAGCACATGAGTGAAAACAATACAGACCAATTCAATTACTCTGTTAAGTTTTCTCGCATATTCTTGCAAGAGAATCCTGACTTTGCAAGTAAGTTGAACGAGAATGCGAAGCTTTCAATACAGATACAAGGTGATTCTGATAGCGATGGAAATCTTATCAGTCACGAAGTTTTTGTCAGCAACTACTCAGTAAAGGTTGATAGTGATGAACTTGCAGAAGTTGAAATTGAGCTTGTAAATTCGCTAGAAGTTACAAAGAGTGATACGAAGCAGATTATTGATGCAGTAAAGGGAGAAGCGGTTAAGTCTCTATCTAGTATGGTTGGTGGTAATAACACTAACAACTTTAATGCTAGTATAACCGATAAGATGTATCTCTCTAAGCTGACAGACGACACCGCCCACGGCACTATCACCTTCGAGAAGGTGCAGAAGTTTCTCAAG
>ERZ1026776.242-NODE-242-length-41471-cov-34.414405_pt1 | contig 41471 bp, 32 predicted proteins | sample MGYA00380125_ERZ1026776 | MGnify/ENA primary metagenome ERZ1026776 (study PRJEB33269, sample SAMEA4719761) | human gut metagenome | biome: human-associated habitat; feature: organic feature; material: feces | place: Cameroon | collected 2013-10 ...
TTATTGAAAGTTGGCCCCCTTCGGGGACCGGAGGTTACTTGCGAAACTTGAATTACTAAATTCAAAATTATTCTAGAATGAGGTATAGCATAAGTCCATCACTCTGATTATCATTTTGCAAAGATACGAAAAATTATCGGATAGGAATCAAAAAAAGGAGGAAAACTTGCGCTTTCCTCCTTTTATCTGATGTTTTTGTTCTTTCAGGGCTTTCTTGAATCCCTTTTGAAAGATTTTCTTTCAGGGCTTCTTGAATCCCCTTTGAAAGATTTCTTCTTTACTTCATTGGCTCTTTCTCAGGATCGTAGATAGAACGGGTCATTTCCTTGATGCTCAGCTCGGCCATAGCAATCCACTGGCTGCCGGAATAAGCTTCGTCTATCTGCAGCCAGAGATACTGGAACTCATCTTTTTCACTGAACAGTCCTGGAGATGTATATTCCGGAGCTGTGCCGCTTGGCAGCACATCGCTACCCAATTCGCTAATCTTCCATGCTTCGGCAGCAGTAGGGGTGTCGCCCGCCTTGTTGCTTGCCCAGACGGTGATGTGCTTAGGGTTGTCGTTGTTGCCGTTGTTACGGCCCTTATACCAGAATGATACGCCCTTCACCTTCTTGCCCAGGTCTACACGGATGTAGTGAGGCCATGCAGATGGATCACTCCAACTCATGTGGAAGTAGGTGCCGTTGTTGCCGTCGATGAGGGCTGCGATAGGACCCTCGGATGATTCCTGGTTGTCGGTCCAGAGCTGTGCTGCGGTCAGGCTGATAGGTCCCACCTCGTAGTCCTTGATGTCGGCAGGCACGTAGCCGGCCTTGGCATTCTTGGTGAAGAGCACCTTCTCGCCGCCGTCTCTGCTCACTGCCGTGAATGTGTAGGCGAGTTCGCCATACTTGGCAAAGAGTCCGTCGATCATGATGGAATCGGCATAGCTGCTGGCGTTGAGCACGCGGTGGCCCTTAACGGGGTCGTCGTAAGCCACCTTGATATAATAGTAGTCTGGGTGCTCTGGAGTAGTCCAGTGGAACACCACCTTGCCTGGCTGGAGGCTGTCGATGGTGACGGTCTGCTCTTCGATGTTCACTGCCGGTGCAGTCTTGTCATCATCAGAGCATGCTGCCATTGTGCCGACAAGGGCCACAGCCGCAAGCATTTTTATGATATTCTTTTTCATCATTGTGTCTTTTTATTTGTTACAATGCTTAAAATTAATAACCCGGAGTCTGTACCACGTGGTCGTTTCGGTTGATGTCGGCTGATGGGATAGGCATCAGATAGTTCATCGGCGACTGGAACTTACGCTCGAATACTACTTCCTGAACCTCGCTGAAGTCGTTGATGTTCTCGGCATCAATGTTCAGGCCCTTCGCCTTTACGTTGAAGTACTTCTCGGCAAGCAGCCAGCGGCGCATATCCCAGAAGTTCTGGTTCTCGAGATAGAACTCGTTCATGCGCTCGTTGCGGATGATGTCGCGCAAGCCTTCCTTGGTGGTAGCCTTGGATGGGTCCTTGCCAAACTGCTCGTAAGCTTCCTTCACGCCTGGCAATCCGGCACGGGTGCGCACCTTGTCAAGGTAGAGGCGGGCATTGGTCAAGTCGCCAGTCTCGGCAAGACACTCGGCGTAGCTCAGGTAAAGCTCTGCCAGTCGGATGAGCGGCCATGGAGTATTGGTGTATTCCCAGCCACTCTTTGACTTCGCCAGGTCTGGGTTCACAAACTTCTTGTTGAGGAAGCCTGTAGGCGAGTAGTCGCCAGTACGCTTTGAGTTGGCATCCACACCACGGCTGCAGTTTCCGCCGATCATGAAGTCGCAGATAAGTCGACCGTGAGTGTTGTCTGAAGTGAGTGTGTAGTTGGCATCATCACTATATGCACCGTTGTTTGAAGCACTCAGAATCTCGTAGTAGCCATCCTGGAAGGCAACCCAAGCATAGTAGCGTGGCTCGCGGTCGAGGTTGAACTTCTGTGTCTTGCGTCCTGGATAAGCCTCGTCCTTGTGGGCCTCATCCACCTCTACTGGTTCCCAGCGGTCAGCATAGTCGAAGGTCTTGTCCTGATCGATAGGCAGACCGTTCTTGGTGTAGAAGCGGCTGAGCATGGCAATGGTAGGAGCCACGCCGTTCCAGGCACCGTTGCCACCATAGACATATGGCTCGCTCTTGTTCTGGATTCCGTAGTAACCCTCGCCACGGGAGTCTGCCCAGATCACCTCCGAGTTGGCTCCTGCCTGCTCATCTTCTGCCGAGTAGTCGGTGATGGTGTAGCGCAGGGCACGCACGTGTGGGTCTGCTGGATAGCCGTTCTTGTTGAGCTTGCAGTCGCCACGGGTATATAGGTGGTAGCCTGCAGCTTCGGCAGCGGTGATGGCATCCTTGAAGGCTGCGGCAGCCTTGCTCCACTTGCTCTCATCGTAGGTAAGCGGCATGAGAGTCTTTCCCTCCTTGTCCTTGAAGTCGGAATAGAACTTGCTGTTGCCGTTGAACAGTGGGGATGCGGCATAGAGCAGCATCTTTGCCTTCATCGCCTTGGCTGCTACGCTGGTGGCAAGACCGAACTCGCCTGCCTGTGCACCGGTGCGGGTAGCAGGCAGACCCTTGGCTGCCTCGTCAAACTTCTCGCAGATGAAGTTCACGCAGTCGTCGTAAGGCTCCTGACCCTGATAGTCGGATGGCAGAAGCATCGGGTCTGGGGTCTGGTGAACGATGATGATAGGACCGTAGCAGCGTGAAAGCAGGAAGTGGTAGTATCCGATGAGGAAGGTAACCTGTGCCTTGTAGTCCTCGCGGTCCTTATTAGCAAGTCCGTGGAAGTTGCCGGTCTTGTTCAGCTCGTCCTGGAACATGTAGCACTGGCGGATACCCTGATACAGGGAGTTCCAGTAGCTGATCACTGGGTTGGAGGCTGAATAGTTGCCCTTAGGGAATGCGGCGAATGTCTCATGCTCGAAGGCTGTCACCACCTCGTCTCCGGTAAGGAAGTCGAGCGATGTCGGTCCGGCGTTAGGGGTAGGCAAATATCCGTAGCAGGAGTACAGATAGTTGAGGGCTGCCTGGCGGTCCTTGGTCATGTCGGTGCCAGTGGTTGTCTCGGCAGGAATCACATCAAGATAGTCGCACGATGTCATCGTGAAACCCGCAGCGAGCAAGCAGCCTATGAATGCTTTATTGAGTATTTTCATATCTTCTTTAATTTAATGTGAGTTGGAAACCTACGTTGATTGTCATCTGTGTCGGATACTTGGTGGTGTAGTTACCACCGCCCATCTCTGGATCCCACTCCTTGAAAGGTGAGATGGTGAGCAGGTTGGTTCCGTTGACATAGAATCGCATGTTCTTGAGCGTGTAACCGATTTCTGCGTTCTTCAGCTTCAGGAATCTACCGTTGCGCAACCAGTAGCTTGATGATACTGTGTTGTGGTTGTTGTAGTTGTCCGTGAGGCGTGGATACTTCGCATTCGGATCCTGGTTGTCCGGGCTCCAGTGGTCTTCGTCGATGAACTTCAGTACGCCACGGCGATAGGATGAACCGAATGGCTGGATATCGCTGAGCATCAGTGCTACGTTGCCGCGGCCCTGGAAGAATACGGAGAAGTCCCAGTTCTTGTAACCTACTGATGGTCCGAAACCGTAGATAATCTTCGGAACGCTTACGCCCAATGGCACCTGGTCGTCGGCTGTGATGCGGCCATCATACTTGCCCTCGCGGTCTGGCTGGTCTACATACTTGATGTCACCAGGAGCGATGGCGATGTTGCCGAGCGTAGAGGTAGGACTGTTGGCGATGTCTGCCTTGTCGATGTAGAGTCCGTCGGAAACGTAACCCCATACGGTGTTTACGTTCTTGCCCTGGCTCTTCATGGCGTCGCGCTTGCCCGGAGCCTCATCGTATACGGAAATCTCGTTGTTGTTGTAGGTGAATGTGCCCTGGAACTGTACGGAGAGATCCTTGTTGATGCGCTTGCTGTAGTTCACTGCCAGGTCCACACCCTTGTTGATTACCTCGGCAAGGTTACCATAGATCTTGGTATTGGCTGTACCCAGATAGTTTGGTATGGAGAGCTTCTGCTGGAAGATGTTGCTGCGGCGCTCGCGGAACCAGTCGACGGTGATGTCGAGGGCATTGAAAAGCTGCAGATCGAAACCGATGTCGAGCTTATGGCCCACCTCCCATGATACGTTCTCGTTGCGCAGACGGTTCCATCCCGGACCGGAATAGGTTACAAAGTTGCCTGGCAAACCGGTGGTGAACGAACCGTTGCCGGTGAGCGATACGTCCTCACGATAGATGAAGCGCTCGTAACCATACTGGTCGTTACCTACGAGTCCGTAAGTACCACGAATCTTGAAGTTGGAAACGGTTTGCTTGATAGGCTCCCAGAACTTCTCCTCGCTGAGGTTGTAACCCAGACCCACTGATGGGAAGAAACCCCACTGGTGACCCTTGGCAAACTGCTCGGAACCGTTGTAACCTGCGTTGAACTCAATCAGGTAGCGGTGCTTGTAGTCGTATGTGGCACGTGCTGCGAAACCAATCTTGCGCTGTGGCAGAGACGAGAGCACATTATCTACAAAGATATTGGAGTTATACTGGTTGATGTTCCAGAGGAGCATACCCGTAACGGTGTGGTCGCCGAAGCTTCGGTTGTAGTCGAAGTATGCCTGAGCATAGTAGCGGCGGTCGCCGGCATTCTGACCCGAGTTGCTGAGCACAGGCTTCGAAGGGTCGCCCTTAGGAGTCTGCACGTAGGTATAGGTGCCGTCTTCGTTCTGGGTATAGTTCTTCAGCTCGTAATGGTTGTAGTTGAGCGAGCGGAAGGTGGTACTCTTAGACCAGTTCTTGAACGAGAACATCAGGTGGAAGCCCAGACCCTTGGTAATGAAGTCGAGCTTCTGGTCGAAGTTCAGGTTGGCATTGATGGTACTTGCGAATGAATCCTGATATCCGCTCACGAGTCGTGCCATCGGGTTGGAGTTACCTCCGTTGGCAAGCTGGCGGTATCCCCAGTGAACCCACTCGTCGCCCTCATTGTTATATGAGATAGGGAAGAGCACTGGGTTGGCATTCATCATCTGCGAATAGAGGTCGTTCAGAGAACGAGAGATGTCGTTGCTGCCTGCCAGCGGACCGTGCATGTTGTCAAGTCCGGCATAGAGGTGGAGCGAAATCTTCGACGACTTCGACATGTTGAAGTCGATGTTGTTCTGGAACGCATATCGCATGTAGTCGATATTATTGTTGTAAGAATAGTACTCCTTACTGCGGTTGCGCAGCATACCGGTTTCATGGCTCACGTTGAGGTTCATGAAGTACACGATCTTGCTGGTACCACCACGCACGTTCATGTTCGCCTTCTGGTTGTATGAAGCCGACTTGAACATCTCCTTATACCAGTTGACATCTGGGAATATCTCGCCGTTCACGTGATTGCGTGTGTTGGCAATCTGCTCTGCCGTGTAGAGGGTGTTACCCGTACCTTCGTTGGTAACAGCCTCGTTGAAGAGCTCCATGAATCGGGCACCGTCAACAAATTTAGGTTTGGATGTAGGCATGGTTACGTTGGCCTCTACGCGGAAGGAAATCTTCGGCTTGTCGAGGTCCTGACCACTCTTGGTAGTAATGATGAGCACACCATTGGCACCGCGCGAACCATACATGGCGGTGGCTGAAGCGTCTTTCAGGATAGAGAAACTCTCGATAACGTCTGGGTCGAGGTGGTTGAGGTCGTCCTGCGAAATCTCCATACCATCCATGACGATGAGTGGCGACTTGGCACCACTGATGGTGGCGATACCACGGATGTAGAAGTCAGATCCGTTGGCACCTGGCTGACCGCTGCTCTGGGTAGCGATGACACCCGAGAGACGTCCTGCGAAAGATGATGAAATACTAGCCGATGGCACACGCAGCGACTCTGGTCTTACCTGCTGCACGGAGCCCACCACGGTTTCCTTCTTCTGGGTGGCACCGAAGGCAGTGACTACCACGTCGCCAAGGGTCTGTGAGTCTTCCTTGAGGTGAATGCTCAGCGGCTTGTTGCCGTTGAATCTCACTTCCTGGGTCTGGCAACCGATGTAAGAAACGACGATAACTCCACTTGTGGAATTCACGTCGAGTTTGAAGTTACCATCCACATCGGTTACAGTACTTTGCTTCGAGTTGTTCTTCAGAACAACCGTAGCACCAATAACAGGTTCACCTGCTTCGTCAAACACGGTACCAGTGATACGCTGGTGCTTTGCCTGCTGCGTAGCGTTGAAAACGCTTTCAGTCTTGGGTTTCAGGGAACCAGCAATGCCTGTACTTCCAACAAAGTTGTTGTCTGCTGCCAATGCTGACATTGGCAAAAGCATTGCTGCTCCAATCACACCCAGCTGCTTTCTTGCTTCTTTTTGCATAAGCTGATGTTAGATTAGAATGAATACTATTTAGATATAAATCTCTTTTTGAGTGCAAATGTAGCAAAAAAATAAGTAAAAATGTAAAACCTTTAGCTTTTTTAACTAGAAATGTTTGAATATTATAGTTATAGTCTACAAAATTCTCTTTTAAGGGTACATGTTCTGCTTCAGAATAACAGAAACCCCAGTCTGCTTGAAGCTGGCAGGCTGGGGGGATATCTTTAGATTTTTTCTTGTCTTGATGCATGTTTATGCATATTTTATGGTAATGCATCTCTCATGTTTATGCATCTCTCATGTTTATGCATGTCTCGTCAGGAAGATGCTGTGGTCGATGCATGCTGGCAGTTCTTCCTTATAGTGTGTCACCATGATCATCGTCTTGTTGTTGCGCTTGCAGAACGCCTCGATGATGTCCTTCACCAGACGGCGGTTGTGATTGTCGAGACCATGCAATGGCTCATCCAGGATGAGCAATTCCGGGTCCTTTACAAAGGCACGGGCAAGGAGAACCAGGCGCTGCTCGCCGCTTGAGAGCTTCAGGAAACCTCTATCTTCCAATCCTTCCAGTCCGAATACCTTCATCCAGAAGCGGCATTTGCCCATATCTTCCTCCTTAGGCTTTACATAGAGGCCTACAGAATCCATCAGTCCGCTGGCTACGATGCGGATGGCTGGAAGGTCGCGCTGGTAGGAACGGTGAAGCTCTGGCGATACATAGCCGATGTGCTTCTTGATGTCCCAGATGCTCTCGCCGCTGCCACGAGGATTGCCGAAGAGGGCGATGTCGCAGGCATAGCTCTGGGGATTGTCGGCACAGACCAGGCTCAAGAGGGTACTCTTGCCGGCTCCGTTCTGTCCGCTCAGTGCCCATCGCTCGCCGTTGTTCACGGTCCAGTCGAGGTCTTTCAGGATGATGCGCTTGCCATACTGTATGCGAACCTTGTTCATCTTCACCACTTCCTGGCTCTTGTACTTGCGGCCGCTGTAAGGCAGGTTGATGATCTGCTGCTCCAGTTCCTGGCTCAGCATTCTGCTTGGGATAGGGGTGCGCTGGGCAAGATATTCCTCCTTGGTCAGCTTCGGCATCACCTTCATATCCTTCACTTCCACTATGTGGGTGATGAAATCAGGAATGTCGTCGCTCTTGCTCAATACGAGGATAATCTGCAGGGCATGCTCCTGGGCAAGCGTCTTGAGCAGTTCCTTCAGCTGGTCGCGGGTGTCGGCATCGAGTCCGATAAACGGATTGTCCATGATGAGGACACGTGGCTCAGAGAAGAGGGTAGACGCCAGCTTGAACTTGCGCAGCTCGCCGCTGCTCAGCAGGATGGTGTATTTATCGAGCAGATGCTCCATGTGGAAGAGCTCGTAGATGTGCTTCTGCAATGCGCGGCGCTCGGGAGTATCCTCGCCCGCCATGCTGTAAGCCTCTTCCAGCTTATCCTTCACGATCGGCGTATTCTCGTCTATTTCCAGCTGGTTCCATCGCTGCTGCAGGAAATAGGTGCGGTCGTTGTCGCCTCCGTAGGTGTCACGGAAGGTGATATACTTGATGTTGTCGCTCACCAGCGTCTTGGTGCTGGGCGAGAAATCATAATCCGGGTCGTGCATTAACAGAGGGTGTCTGCCGACAATGATGTCAACAAACATCGACTTTCCACCACCGTTTGGTCCTACGATGGCGATGTGCTCGCCTTCGCAAGACTCAAAGTTCACTGGCTCGGCCATACGCCATTCCGGCATACGAGTCACGCCATCCTTAATGCTAATAATCTTTTGCATCTCTCTTAAAATTGTGATTTATGTGTTGTGCAATACATATATTATATATATGTTCGCAATGAATGCTACTTGTGCGCTTGAAGCGTTTTGCAACGAATGCTACTTGTGCGTAGTACGGTTGATGGCAGCCAGGAGTTTGGCTTGCGGTCCAGTCATGCCGTTGCCTCCGCCAATGCGTCCCTGGTTCTTCTGGGCGAAGTCCTTCCAGCTGCTGTAGTGCTTGGCACCCGTTTCGGGTCTTCCCATCTGCAGGAAGTGGCAGTAGGCGGCACCCAGGGCATCGGTGGCATCCATGAACTTCGGCATTTCGTCTTCCTTGATGTTGAGCATGCGCTGCAGCATTGCCGCCACCTGCTCCTTGGAAGCCTGTCCCTGTCCGGTGATGGCCATCTTGATTTTCAGCGGAGCATATTCGTGGATGGGCACGTCGTGGTGGATGGCAGCAGCGATGGCAACGCCCTGGGCTCTTCCCAGCTTGAGCATCGACTGCACGTTCTTTCCGAAGAAAGGTGCCTCAATCGCCATCTCGTCGGGCAGGTAGGAGTCGATGATGCCCGTCACCCGCTCGAAGATCTTGCCCAGTCTCAGATAGGGGTCCTTCTCCTTGCGCATGTCGATGACGCCCATCACCACCAGCTCTGCCTTGTTGCCCATCACGCGGATCACGCCGTAGCCCATCACGTTGGTACCCGGGTCAATGCCCAGGATTATCTTTTCCGTATTTGTTTTCTTTTGAATCATCTTGATGGCTTATCGGTCCATGTATGGATTGTGTGCCAACTCCTCGCCGATGCTGGTTGCCTCGCCGTGACCCGGAAGCACCTGGGTCTCGTCTGGGAGCATGCCCAGATGGCGCAGGCTGTTGATGATGCGGAACATGCTGCCGCCAGGGAAGTCGGTTCTGCCGATAGAGCTCTTGAAGAGAGTGTCGCCCGTGAAGGCTACGTGCTCTGCCTCGCAATAGAAGGTGACGGATCCGTTGCTGTGGCCTGGGGTCTCGATGATTTTGAATTCGTGGTTGCCGAATTTGATGACTTCATCTTCCTCGAAGAAGTGGCCGATAGGAGGGAAGTCAGTGTCCAGCTGCATCTGGTAGAAGGTTTCTGCCTGGTGCTTGAGTCCCTTCATCAGTTTCTCGTCGCCCTGTGAAACTTCCGGCTTCAGTCCGAACTCCTTGTAGATGGTGTCGTTGCCGAAGTTATGGTCCAGATGGCCATGGGTAACGAGCAGATGTACTGGCTTGAGTTCGCTTTTCTGGATATAGTGAGTGATGGCGTTGCGCTCTTCTGGATAGAACGCACCGCAGTCGATGATGACGCATTCCTTGGTCTCATCGCTTACAACATAGCAGTTTTCCTGCAACATGTTGACTTGGAATCTTTCAATATGTAACATTTTTACTTTGTATTTATGCTGGAACATAGATGAGTTGCTTGTCTTGCTTGAACCATTCTTCCTCGAAGAAGGTGCTGAGTGGGGTGATTTCCGCCACGTTGCGATAATCCTTGAGCTCTTCCTGCAGATTGCCGCCTTTCAGACAAATCAGACCATTCGGCAGGGCGTTCTGTCCCTTCTTCTTGAAATTCTTCTTGATGATCTTCATCAGGTCGGGCAGCTGCATCACGGCACGGCTCACCACGAAATCATACTTTCCCTTCTCGTCCTCGCCACGCAGATGTTCAGCCACGAGATTCTTCAGTCCAATTGCTGAGGCTACCTCGTTGCAGACACGGATCTTCTTGCCGGTTCCGTCAATGAGCTTGAACTTGCACTCAGGGAAGAGGATGGCGAGCGGGATGCCAGGGAAGCCGCCACCGCAACCGAAGTCGAGAATCTCGGTGCCCGGACGGAAGTTGATGGCCTTGGCGATGGCCATGGAGTGAAGCACGTGGTGCTCGTAGAGGTTGTCGATGTCCTTGCGGCTGATGACATTGATCTTGTTGTTCCAGTCGCGGTACAGCTCGTCGAGTGCAGCGATTTGCTTCTTCTGCTCATCCGTGAGATGAGTGAAATATTTCTCTATGATGTTCATTCCTGTTTAATGCTTTATATTATATAATAAGGTGCAAAGTTAACTCAAATTGGTGACAATTCAAAATAATATAGCTTTTTTTATATATTTATTATGGTTTTGGGCTCGACTTATTAAAAAAATGTGTACCTTTGCACCCGAAAAAGATGTTGTAGAGCAGAAAAAGGCTCGAAAACGTGAACATAGATAATAATAAATATAAATAAAAAGATAAGAAATACATAATGATTAAGGCAGCTTTATTCGATCTGGATGGCGTGGTCTTCGAGACGGAATCACAGTATTCCATCTTCTGGGGAATGATAGGAAGAGAGTATCATCCGGAAATTCCTGACTTCGAGTATAGAATCAAGGGACAAACTCTGGTGCAAATCTACGATAAGTACTTCTCTGATGACTCAGTCTTCGCTCATATCGAAGGCTATACCGACCCGAAATCAGAACAGGACAAGATTACGGCTCGACTCAATGAGTTTGAGCAGAGTATGAAGTATCCGTATATTCCGGGCGTAGAGAACTTCATCCAAGAGTTGAAGCAGAATGGCGTAAAGTGCGCTGTAGTAACGAGTAGCAACATTCAGAAGATGCTCAATGTGTATAAGCAGCACCCTGAGTTCAAGGGCTACTTCGACCGTGTGCTGACCAGTGAGGACTTCGCCAAGAGCAAGCCGGATCCAGACTGCTATCTCAAGGGTGCCGCCTGCTTCGGCGCGCAGCCATCGGAGTGCGTGGGCCTGGAAGACAGCTTCAATGGCTTGAAGGCGGTGCGTGCATCGGGAGCTTTCACCCTCGGTCTCTCTACCACCAATTCTGCGGAATCCATCGCTCCTTACAGCGACTATGTGATTCCGAACTACGAAGGCTTCACCTTTGCCGACTTAGTGAAAATCGTTGATAATTACAAAAAATAAATAATCATGGGATATTTATCTACAGATAAGAAGAAGATTACAACCAAGACGTTTGCCGAGATGAAGGCGGCAGGCGAGAAGGTGACGATGCTTACAGCTTATGACTTTACTACTGCAGGCATTTTGGATGCAGCAGGCATCGATAGTATCTTGATTGGCGATTCAGCCAGCAATGTGATGGCGGGTAATGCTGATACCTTGCCTATCACCGTAGACCAGATGATTTACCATGCCCGCAGCGTGGCACGTGCCTGCAAGCATGCCTTTGTGGTATGCGATATGCCGTTCGGCAGTTATCAGATCAGCAAGGAGGAAGCATTGCGCAACGCTTGCCGCATGATGAAGGAGACGGGCGTGGATGCCCTGAAGCTCGAAGGTGGAGTGGAGATTGCGGATACCGTCAAGGCGATGGTAGATGCCGGTATTCCGGTGCATGGTCATCTGGGATTGACCCCACAGAGCGTCAACAAGTTTGGCGGCTACGGCATCCGTGCCAAGGAAGAGGCTGAGGCTCAGAAACTCATCAGCGATGCCATCGCCCTGGATAAGGCAGGTGTTTTTGCCATCGTTCTGGAAAAGGTTCCTGCTAAGCTGGCGGCTGAAGTAACACGTCAGGTAAAAGCCGTAACTATCGGTATTGGAGCGGGTAACGGCTGTGATGGTCAAGTGCTGGTTTATGCTGATGCGCTGGGAATGACCCAGGGCTTCAAGCCTAAGTTCCTGCGCCACTTCGCCCAGGTAGGCGAGGAGATGCAGAAAGGCGTGAAGGCCTACATTGATGCTGTTAAGAGCACAGAATATCCAAGTGTAGAGGAGAGTTATTAGTTTTAAATTGGTTATGGATACACAAAATACACCCATACACGTGAATTTGTGGCATCGTGACTTCTGGCGGCTCTGCTTTGCCAACCTGCTGCTGATGACGAGTGTCTATATGCTCATCCTTGGCATACCTTATTTTATGACGAAGGAAGGCTATCGCCCTTGGCAGGTTGGTGTTGTGGTGGGAGCCTACGGCTTGGGCATCTTCCTGCTCGGCGGTTTCTGTTCCTATCTGGTGCAGCGCTACCGCCGCAACAGGGTATGCCAGTTTTCCATCTGCTGCGTAGCCGTCTGCCACGTTGCCCTCTACTATCTGGATACCTTCTGGAACATCAAGTTCGGGTTCGAGGTGCTAGTGGCGATGCGGGTGGTGCTGGGTGCCTTCCTGGGCTTGGCTCAGATGACACTTGCCAGTACGCTGGTGATAGATACCTGCGAGTCGTTCCAGCGCACGGAGGCGAACTACATCACCTCCTGGTTTGCCCGTTTCTCCATTGCTACGGGTCCCGTGCTGGTGTGGCTTATTTACACTTTTCTAGATATGCGCCTCATCTTCCCGGTGGCTTCTCTGTTGGCGCTGGGTGCTCTGGTGCTGGTATCCCGGGTAAAGTTTCCTTTCAAGGCACCTACTGAGCACATGCCGCTTTTCAGTTCCGACCGCTTCTTCCTGCCTCAGGGAATCCCGCTGTTTGTCAACATCGTACTGATTATGGCAAGTGCAGGAATGTATTTCGCCATTCCGCATAATCTGACGGTTTATCTGATGTTGCTGGCAGGCTTGGTGGTGGCTGTGATTGCAGAGAAATACGTCTTTGCCGATGCCGACTTGAAGAGCCAGGTTATCGTGGGACTGATATTGATAGGTGCGGCAGAGTTCGTGTCGCTGAACGACCAAGACTTTGCTGTAGAAGTAGTTGTACCCGTGTTGCTGGGCTTGGGAATGGGTGTCATCGGCAGCCGTTTCCTGCTTTTCTACATCAAGCTGGCCAAGCATTGCCAGCGCGGAACGAGCACCAGTTCCTTCTTCCTGGCATGGGAGCTGGGTATAACTCTGGGCATAGCCCTGGGCTTTGTGCTTCAGGATAGTGCTTGTCAGCATCTTCCCGGCGAGCATAGCGTCATCTTCAATTCCACCATCCACGAACTGCTTTATCCAGGCATGATACTCACAGGATTGTCGCTAATCTTGTATAATTTCTTAGTACATCCCTGGTATATGAAACATCGCAACCGCTAGTATTTGATTTATCTTCAACCATTCCCATATATGATATTTTGTTTAAGATTCATATTATATATGGGAATGGTTTCTTTAAAATACGGGAGTGGTTTCATTAAAAGTTTCTAAAAATAGCTTTTGTGAAACATTTTTAATATTATTTAGTTTGCTTTTTTCGCTTTTGTGCTCATAATTCAGTACTTTTGCGTTTGATTTAAGGTTGAGGGTGTAAAAAGACACCCTAATTCCCTGCAAAAGTTGAATTAAACGTAAAATAATATTATAAGAATTATGGCAGAAGCTATTGATATCCGTGAATTGAATATCCGGATTGAACAACAGAGTCAGTTCGTTACCAACCTGGTAATGGGCATGAACAAGGTCATCGTAGGTCAGAAGCACCTCGTTGACTGTCTCCTCATCGGTCTTCTCTCTGATGGTCACATCTTGCTCGAAGGTGTGCCGGGCTTGGCGAAGACACTCGCAATCAAGACATTGTCACAGCTGGTCAGTGCAGACTATAGCCGCATACAGTTTACACCCGATTTGCTGCCTGCCGACGTGGTGGGAACGCAGATCTATTCGCAGAAAGACGAAGCCTTCCATGTAAAGCGCGGTCCAGTGTTCGCCAATTTCGTTCTGGCTGATGAGATCAACCGTGCGCCTGCCAAAGTGCAGAGTGCCTTGCTCGAGGCGATGCAGGAGCACCAGGTTACCATTGGCGAGCAGACCTTCAAGTTGCCGAATCCATTCCTGGTGATGGCTACCCAGAACCCGGTGGAGCAGGAGGGAACCTATCAGTTGCCAGAGGCGCAGGTAGACCGTTTCCTTCTCAAGGTCATTATCGACTATCCTACCATCGAGGAAGAGAAGCTCATCATCCGTGAGAATATCCAGGGCGGTCTGCCAACCGTTACTCCTGTAACCACAGCAGAGGAAATCCTGAAGGCACGCAGCATCGTAAACGAGGTTTATATCGACGAGAAGATTGAGCAGTATATTGCCGACATCGTCTTCGCCACCCGTTATCCCGACCGTTACGGCTTGGGCGATCTGAAGGATATGATTACCTTCGGCGGCAGTCCTCGTGCCAGCATCTCGCTTGCCAAGGCAGCCCGTGCCTACGCCTTCATCAAGCATCGCGGTTATGTGATTCCAGAAGATGTGCGTGCCGTGGCTCACGATGTTCTCCGCCACCGCATCGGTCTCTCTTACGAGGCAGAGGCGAGCGAAATCACCAGCGAGGAGATTGTAAGCCGCATCATCAACAAGGTGGAAGTGCCTTGATTGGGTAATAATTTATAGTTAATAGTTAATAGATTAGGATTTTGGATACACAAGATATCTTAAAGAAGGTTCGGAAGATTGAGATCAAGACTCGCGGATTGAGCCAGAATATCTTCGCAGGCCAGTATCACTCAGCCTTCAAGGGCAGGGGAATGGCCTTTGCCGAGGTGCGCGAATACCAGTATGGCGACGACGTGAGAGACATCGACTGGAACGTGACAGCCCGTTTCCATCGCCCTTTCGTCAAGGTGTTCGAAGAGGAACGAGAGCTCACCGTCATGTTGCTCGTGGATGTGAGTGGCTCGCTCGACTTCGGTACGATGCGCCAGATGAAGCGCGACTTGGCAACCGAGATAGCTGCCACCTTGGCCTTCAGTGCCATTCAGAACAACGACAAGATAGGTGTCATCTTCTTTTCCGACAGAATTGAGAAGTATATCCCGCCCAAGAAGGGAAGAAAGCATATCCTCTATATCATCCGGGAGATGCTCGACTTCCATCCTCAGAGCCAGCGCACCGACATCGGTTGCGCCCTGGAATACTTCACCCGCGTGATGAAACGCCACTGCACCGCCTTCCTCATCAGCGACTTCTACGACCAGAAGGATTACCAGCATGCCCTGCAGATTGCCAATCAGAAGCATGATGTGGTGGGCATCCAGGTATACGACCCTCGTGGAAAGCAGTTGCCCGATGTGGGATTGCTCAAGGTGATGGATGCTGAGACGGGACACGAGATGTATATCGATACCAGTTCGAAGAAGCTGAGAATAGCGCATGCCCAGAACTGGCTGCGACGCCAGGACCAGCTGCGCCAGCTCTTTGCCAAGAGCAAGGTAGACTGGACTTCGATAGCGACCAACGAGGATTTCTCCAAGTCGCTCCTGACACTGTTCAAACAAAGAGGATAAATTGAGTGAAGAGTGAAGAGTGAAGAATGAAGAATTCTACGGCTTTACTAATCATAAAGCTCAAAGTTCAAAGTAAAGCAACAATGTTGAAAATAAGAAATATTATATTGACGATGGTGCTGATGGGCTGCTCGGCACTGGCTTTCGGTCAGACCGTGGAGCAGCGCATCGACTCCTTGCAGATGCTCATCGGACAGCAGACCATCCTGCACCTCAAGGCTACCGCCCGAAAAGGTGCCAAGGTGGTGATGCCATCCTTCAAACCGCAAGACCAGATTATTCCTGGCATCGAGGTGGTGGAGCAGAAGGGGGATACATCGCAGGTGGGCGACGACCAGATGGTGGTGAGCCGCGACTATACCATCACCTCCTTTGACGAGAAGGTGTATGCCATCCCGGCACTCAATGTGAAGATAGACGGCAAGAATTTCCACGGCAACCAGCTGGCGCTGAAGGTACTCACGGTGCCCGTGGATACGGTGCATCCCAACCAGTTCTATCCTCCCAAGACGGTGCAGGATAACCCATTCCTCTGGAGTGAGTGGAGCTTCGCCTTCTGGTTGAGCCTCCTGATGATAATCATCTGTGGCGCAATGCTCTATCTGCGCAACCGACTGAAGAAGAACAAGCCTATCATCACCCGCATCCGCATCATCAAGCGGGTTCCTGCCCACGAGAAGGCACTGAAGGAAATCAACGACATCAAGCAGCATCACACCACATCCAACCAGGAAACCCAGAAGGAGTACTACACCCATCTTACCAATACGCTGCGCGCATATATCGTGAGCCGATTCGGATTCAATGCGATGGAGATGACCAGTTCCGAGATTATCGACAACCTGCGTGCTTCGGGCGACCAGAAGATGATAGACGAGTTGAGAATGCTCTTCTCCACCGCCGACCTCGTGAAGTTTGCCAAGTACGAGATTCCGATGAACGAGAACGATGCCAACCTGGTGAATGCCATCAACTTCATCGACCAGACGAAGACCGATGAGCAGCCTAAGGAAGAGAAGATAGTTCCTACGCTCAGCAGCGAAGACCAGAAGAGTCAGCAGCAGCGCCGCCTCATCAAGACCCTGCTCTGGGTGGGAGGCTTCAGCGTAGCCGGCATCCTGGGCTATATCATCTACCAGGTGGCCATGCTCGTGATGTAATTTTGTTCAAGTTTCGTAAGTATGCTCCAGACGCCCTGAAAGGGCAGAAGCTCCTAGCCCAGGGCAAGCGCCCTGGGTATACAAGCAATCAGCAAGGCGCCCTGTAAGGGCAAAAGCTTTGTATATTGCCTGGTACTTGAAGGCTTTTGCCCTTACAGGGCGACAGGCTTGCATCCATCATTACCCAGGGCGTTGCCTGGGCTAGGGGCTTCTGCCCTTTCAGGGCGTGTTGGTGAGATACTTGCGAAAGTTCTGTAACTTTATTAAATAAAAAGAAAAATGGAATTTGCAAGTAAAGCATATTTTCTGCTGCTCCTGCTGCTGATACCTTATATATTATGGTATTTCCTGAGCAGGAAGAAGAGCGAGCCAACGATGCGCATGAGCGATACAAGAATGTATCAGTTTGCGCCCAAGAGCCTGCGCGTGCGACTCATCCATCTGCCGATGGTGCTGAGATGCATCGCCTTCGTGCTCATCGTTTGCGCCATGGCCCGCCCGCAGACGCATTATTCTTGGGACAACAAGACGGTGGAGGGCATCGATATCATGCTTGCCATGGACGTTTCTACCTCCATGCTTGCCGAGGATCTGAAGCCTAACCGCATGGAGGCGGCAAAGGATGTGGCCAACGAGTTTATCTCGGGCCGTCCTACCGACAACATCGGATTGACCATCTTTGCGGGCGAGGCGTTCACCCAGTGCCCGATGACCACCGACCACGCCAGTCTGCTGCGCCTGTTGCAGGATACAAGAACCGATATTGCCGCCCGCGGACTCATCGACGATGGTACCGCAGTGGGCATGGGTCTGGCGAATGCCGTGAGCCGACTGAAGGACTCCAAGTCGAAGAGCAAGGTGGTAATCCTGCTCACGGATGGAAGTAACAATATGGGCGACATCTCGCCGATGACTGCAGCCGAAATAGCCAAGAGCTATGGTATCCGCGTCTACACCATCGGTGTGGGCACCAACAAGGTGGCACCTTATCCGATGCCGGTGGCAGGAGGCGTGCAGTATGTCAACATCCCTGTGGAGATTGATACGCAGACGCTTAGCGACATAGCGCAGACCACCGACGGAAACTTCTACCGTGCTACCAACAATGCCGAACTGAAGAAGATTTATCGGGATATTGATAAACTGGAGAAATCGAAGTTCAATGTGAAGCATTTCGCCAAGCGCTATGAGGCGTATCAGCCTTTCGCCCTTGCCGCCCTGCTGATATTGCTGGTAGAGATTCTGCTCCGCATCACCTGGCTCCGCCGCATCCCTTGATGGAATTAAAGAAATAATATAAATATAACCATGTTAAGATTTGAAGATCCCGCATTTCTCTGGCTGTTGTGGGTGATACCGGCACTGGTGCTGGTTCGCCTGATAGGTTGGAGAAGGAGAAGGGCAAAGCTCAGAAAGTTGGGTGACCCCGAGTTGCTCAAGCAGCTGATGCCCCACATATCTAAATACCGCCCCACGGTGAAGTTCGTGCTGATGCTCGCAGCCTTGGCATTGCTCATCGTGATGGTGGCACGCCCGCAGATGGGCAGCAAGATTTCGAACGAGAAGCGAAATGGCATCGAAACCATGATCTGTCTCGATATCTCCAATTCCATGCTTGCCGAAGATGTGGCTCCGTCACGTCTCGACAAGAGCAAGATGCTGATAGAGAATCTGGTTGATAACTTCACCAACGACAAGATTGGTCTCATCGTCTTTGCAGGCGATGCCTTCGTGCAGTTGCCTATCACCAGCGACTACGTTTCTGCCAAGATGTTCCTGCAGAACATTTCCCCTGGTCTCATCCAGACTCAGGGCACCAACATCGGACAGGCCATCAGCCTCGCCACCAAGAGCTTCACCCAGCAAGACAACGTGGGCAGGGCCATCATCGTGATTACCGATGGCGAAAACCACGAAGAGGGTGCACAGGAGGCAGCGCAGATGGCCAACAAGAAGGGCATCAACGTGTTTATCCTGGGTATAGGTAATGCCAAGGGAGCACCCATCCCGATGGGCGACGGCTCTTATCTGAAAGATAACGCCGGCAACACGGTGATGACTGCCCTGAACGAGCAGATGTGCCGCCAGCTGGCACAGGCAGGCAAGGGTCAGTATATCCACGTGGATAATACCAGCGATGCAGAGAAGGCGCTGAACAACGAGCTCACCAAGTTGCAGAAGGGCGAAATGACCAGTGTAATCTACAGCGCCTACGATGAGCAGTTCCAGGCTGTAGGCATCCTGGTTATCCTCCTCCTCATCATCGAGGTATGCATGATGGAAGTAAGGAATCCGTTGCTCAGGAACGTTAAGTTCTTCAAGAAAACGCCATTCAAGAAAATGCCCTGAAAGGGCAAAAGCATAAAAATGTTTTAAAATGAACACTATACATTATATCATAGTAACTGTGGCTTTCCTGTTGGCCGGTGCGACAAATGCTGCCGCACAGACCGACCGCAACTTGATTCGCCAGGGAAACAGGGCGTTCAAGACCCAGAAATGGGCAGCTGCCGAGACCCAATATCGCAAGGCTATCTCCAAGAACCAGAAGAATCCGCAGGCGATATACAACCTGGGCTGTGCCTTGCTGATGCAGCAGAAAGACTCGCTGGCGATGGTGCAGTTTGGCAATGCCGCGCAGCTGGAGAACAACCTCTTCCGCCGCTCCAAGAGCTATCACAACATGGGAGTGGTGATGCAGAACCACCGCGAGTACGCACAGGCCATCGAATACTACAAGATGGCGCTGAGATGCAATCCGCAGGACAATGAAACCCGTTATAATCTTGCCCTCTGCAAGAAACTGCTCAAGAACAACCCGCAGAATCAGAACAACAAGGACAAGAATAACAAGAACAACAAGGACAAGAACAAGAAAGACAAGAACAAGAACGATAAGAACAAGGATAAAGACAAGAACAAGGATAAGAACAAAGACGATCAGAACAAGAACGATCAGAACAAGAATAATAAGGATAAGAATAAAGATAAAAATAAAAACAAGAATTCGAATCCGAACCAGCAGAATCAGGACAAGATGAGCCGCGACAACGCCGAACAGCTCCTCAATGCCGCGATTCAGCAGGAACAGGCCACCAAGCGAAAGCTCCAGAAGGCGATGAGCCAGCCTCGCAGAAAGGCCTACGACAAGAATTGGTAGAAAGCGTAACTGCTTCCCCTCACCAAACGGGGATTCTTGCCTATATATAATAAGGTGTACTTACGTTTTAAAAATTGGAACAAATATAAGATAAAAGAAAGTTGATATGAAAAAAATAGGTTGGTATATCATATTGCTCCTGATGATGTTGGGCTACCATGTGCATGTAGATGCCCAGCATATCTCAGTGTCGGCTCCGTCGCACGTCGCGGCTGGAGAGAACTTCCGTGTTGCCTATACCATCAACACCAGTGATGTGGAGGAATTCCGAATGGGTGGGGTGCAGGAAGGACTGGAAGTGATTGCAGGACCGTATACTTCCTCGCAGTCAAGTTACCAGATGATCAACGGGCATACCTCGTCATCATCTTCCGTAACCATCACTTACACCCTCTATGCCGCCAAGAACGGCAGCTTCACCATCGGGGCTTCGCATGCCGTGGTGGGAGGAAAACGACTGTCTTCACGCCCCGTGAAGATTCAGGTGTCGGGACATGCACAGCGCACCAACGGCGCTCCCAACATGCACGGACAGGATAGCTACGACCAACCTCGTATGCGCTCCGCCGGATCTGCCATCTCGGGCAGCGACCTCTTCATCAAGGTCTCTGCCAGCAAGAAGAGAGTTCACGAGCAGGAGCCTATCCTCCTTACCTATAAGGTATATACACAGGTGGACCTCACGCAGCTGGAAGGTAAGATGCCAGACCTGAAGGGATTCCACACCCAGGAGGTTCCGCTGCCACAGCAGAAAACCTTCCACACAGAAACCGTGAATGGCCGACCATACAAGTGCGTTACCTGGAGCCAGTACGTGATGTACCCGCAGATGACGGGTAGGCTGGAGATTCCATCCATCACCTTCAAGGGCATTGTGGTTCAGCAGAACCGCAACGTAGACCCGATGGAGGCGTTCTTCAACGGCGGTTCAGGCTACGTAGAAGTAAAGAAGGATATCAAGGCTCCGGGCATCACCCTGCAGGTGGATCCGCTGCCGCAGCGCCCAGCCAACTTCTCGGGCGGCGTGGGCAAGTTCAATATCTCTGCCTCGCTCGATAAAAAGGAAGTGAAGGCAGGCGAACCTATCACCCTGAGAGTAGTGGTGGGCGGCATCGGCAACCTGAAACTGCTGAAGCAGCCGGTGGTCAACTTCCCTAAGGATTTCGACAAGTATGATGCCAAGGTAACCGACAAGACCCGCCTCACCGCCAACGGTGTAGAGGGCAACATGGTCTACGATTTCCTTGCCGTGCCTCGCAACCAGGGCAGCTATACCATCCCATCGGTGGAACTCACCTATTATGATACGGGCAAGAATGCCTACAAGACTATCAAGACCCAGCCGTTCAAGGTAGAGGTGGAGAAGGGCGATGGCACATCGGCAGAGTCTGAGGATTTCGCCAGCCAGGATAAGGATATCCACACCATCAAGTTGGGCAAGGCAGAACAGCACAAGGCCGACGAGATGTTCTTCGGCAGCTTCGGCTACTGGATCAGTCTCCTCATGCCGCTCATCGCCTTCGTGGTATTGCTCATCGTGTTCCGCCGCCGTGCCATCGAGAATGCCGACATCGTGAAGAAGCGTTCCAACAGGGCAGGCAAGATAGCCACCAAGCGTCTGCGCCTTGCTAACAAGCTGATGCTTCAAGGTAAGCAGGGCGAGTTCTACGATGAGGTGATGCGAGCACTCTGGGGCTACATGAGCTACAAGCTCAATATGCCAGCCGAGAAGCTCAACCGCGACAACATCCGTGAAACCCTGGGTCGCCACTTCGTGGATGATGCAACAATAGAGAAGTTTACCACGGCTCTGGATGAGTGCGAGTTCGAGCGTTATGCGCCAGGCGATGCCGCCGGCAACATGAACCGCACCTTCGAGTCGGCTATGACAGCGATTATGGATATAGAAAATGCAATCAATGAGGCTCGCAAGAACCAGAAGAAGCATCCGGCAGGCTACTCCTTCGTATGGCTGCTTCTGGCGATGATTTGCTTCGGCAGCACCTCAGCCAAGGCGGTGACCAAGAACAATGCCGACACGGAGTACCAGAAGGGCAACTATCAGCAGGCCATCCGCGACTACGAGGAGATTCTGAAGAATGGCGAATCTGCCGAGATTTATTTCAACCTCGGCAACGCCTACTATCGCACGGACAATATCACCAAGGCGGTGCTCAACTACGAGCGTGCCCGCCTGTTGTCGCCGGGCGATGACGATATCAATTTCAACCTGCAGTTTGCCCGCAGCAAGACCATCGACAAGATTACCCCCGAAAGCGAGATGTTCTTCGTAACCTGGTATAAGTCGCTGGTGAATTTCACGAGCGTTGACAACTGGGCGAAGACCGGCATCCTCTGCATCGTGATGGCTCTGCTGCTGGTGTTGCTCTATCTCTTCGGTCCGCAGCTCATGCTCCGCAAGATAGGATTCTTTGGCGGTCTTGCCTTCTTCGTGATATTCCTGTTGAGCAATCTCTTTGCCTTCCAGCAGAAGCAGGCGCTCGACAACAGAACCGGTGCCATCATCATGACGCCATCGGTGAACATCAAGAAGACGCCAGCCAAGAACAGCGCCGACCAGTTTGTGCTCCACGAGGGAACCCGTGTGGATATCATCGACAAGGGCATGACCGACTGGCGTTGCATCCGCGTAGGAGATGGCCGCGAAGGCTGGATAGAGACCAAGGCAATAGAGGAGATTTAATGAAGTTCAAAGTAGATAGTAATGGATTTTAGTACGATACAAAACATTGATTTTCAGGTGCTGCAGTGGTTCAACGGCAGCAACAATGTGATTCTCGACCAGTTGGCGGTGGTGCTGACATCGGGCGTTACATGGATACCACTCTATGTGGTATTGTTTATCGTCGTGATGCGCAACAACGAAACCATGTCGCAGATAGCACTCGTGGTGGGCTCCGCCTTCCTCTGCATCCTCTTTGCCGACGGATTCGCCGATGGCATCATCAAGCCACTGGCTGAAAGATGGCGACCATCCAACGACCCGCTGGTGAAATACTCCGTGCAGGTGGTAGACAACCTGCGCATGAAGGACTACAGTTTCTGCTCAGCCCATGCCGCCAACACCATGTCGTTAGCCGTGTTCTTCTCGCTCCTCATCAGGAGCAGGATGATAACCGTCACCATGGTCATCTGGTCACTGGTCAACTGCTGGACGCGCCTCTATCTGGGCGTCCACTATCCGCTCGATGTGCTGACGGGCATTCTCCTCGGCTGCGTGGTAGGTTTTCTGGTCTATCTCTTCTACCATCGCATGTATCGCCGCATCTCACCGGAAATCAAGTATATCTCCAACCAGTATACCAGCACGGGCTACGACCACGACGACATCGACATGATCATGACCGTAGTGATGGTGGTATTGGTCTATGTAGTCATCCGTGCCCTCTGCATGATGACGGCAGTTTAATAAAATTTACAAAGTAGAATAATGGAAACAAAACATATTAAGATTAGCGATTATAATTACGAGTTACCCGATGAACGCATTGCCAAATTCCCTATCGCCCAGCGCGACCACAGCAAACTGCTGGTCTACAAGCACGGCGAGGTGAGCGACGATGTGTTCTATCATCTTCCTGAATATCTGCCTAAGGGCGCCATGATGGTGTTCAACAACACCAAGGTGATCCAGGCACGCATGCACTTCCGCAAGGAGACGGGTGCACTCATCGAGGTGTTCCTCATGGAGCCTGCCGCACCAACCGACTATGAGTTGATGTTCCAGACTTCGGGTCACTGCTCTTGGCTCTGCATGATTGGAAACCTGAAGAAGTGGAAGGAGGGCAGCCTGAAACGTGACTTCGAAATCAAGGGTCATCAGCTTACCCTTTCTGCCACCATGCGCCGTGGCGATGCCCTCAGCGCAGAAGCATCAGAAATGGTAGCCAAGGGCGGCGGCACCAACTATTGGGTGGATTTCGACTGGGACAACGAGCACGTTTCCTTCGCCGAAATCCTCGAAGCAGTGGGCGAGTTGCCTATCCCTCCATATCTGAACCGCAAGACCGAGGAGAGCGACAAGACTACCTATCAGACTGTTTATTCAAAGATAAAGGGTAGTGTGGCAGCCCCAACAGCCGGTCTGCATTTCACCGATGCCGTGCTCAAGGATTTGGATGCCCATGGCATCGACCGTGAGGAAGTAACCCTGCACGTGGGTGCCGGCACCTTCAAGCCAGTGAAGAGTCTGGAGATTGAGGGCCATCAGATGCACACCGAGTATATCGTGGTTCACCGCCGCAGCTTGGAAAAGCTGATCAAGCACGATTGCCAGGTCATCGCCGTGGGTACCACCAGCGTGCGCACCATCGAGAGCCTTTACTACATGGGCGTGCATCTTATCAGGCACCCTGAGGCAAGCGAGGAGGATTTGCATGTTAAGCAGTGGGATCCATACGAGCTATCGGCAGATGGCAACCTGGTGGATGGCATCACCCCGATGCAGGCCATCCAGGCGATCATCGATTACCTCGACCGCAACGGATTGGAAGCCCTTCACTCCAGCACGCAGATCATCATCGCTCCGGGCTACATCTATAAGATAGTGAAGATGCTGGTAACCAATTTCCATCAGCCACAGAGCACCCTGCTGCTTCTGGTGAGTGCCTTCCTGCATGGCGACTGGAAGAAGGTGTATGATTACGCCCTCTCTCACGATTTCCGCTTCCTGAGCTATGGCGATTCATCCCTGCTCATTCCGTAAGGAGATACTCTTTACATAGGAAGAAATCTTTCATAGAAAGAAATAAGTAGTTAGGCAAACTATAAACTATAAATTGTAAACTATAAACTATAATAAATAGTATGATTTCAGTAGAAGGACTGAAAGTAGAGTTTGGCGTAAAGCCACTCTTCCATGATGTAAGCTTCGTCATTAACGACCGCGACCGCATTGCCCTAGTGGGTAAGAACGGCGCCGGAAAATCTACGATGCTCAAGATACTCTGCGGCTTGCAGAAACCTACGGATGGCGTGGTGGCTATCCCTAACGAAACCACCATCGGCTACTTGCCACAGGTGATGAAACTGCAGGATGATACCACCGTGAAGGAGGAAACCCGAAAGGCTTTCGCCCACAATACCGAGATGAAGGCACGCCTCGACAAGATGCAGCAGGAGATGGCCGACCGCACTGACTATGAGAGCGAAAGCTATGCCCAGCTGGTGGAGAAGTTCACCCAGGAGCACGAGCGCTACATGATGATGGGCGGCGAAAACTACGAGGCTGAGATAGAGCGAACCCTGAGCGGACTCGGTTTCAACCGCGAAGATTTCGAGCGACCTACCCGTGAGTTCTCCGGAGGATGGCGCATGCGTATCGAGCTGGCGAAGATTCTGCTTCAGAAGCCGGATGTACTGTTGCTCGATGAGCCTACCAACCATCTGGACATCGAGAGTATCCAGTGGCTGGAGCAGTTTCTGGCGCAGAGTGCCAAGGCTGTGGTGCTGGTAAGTCACGACCGTGCCTTTATTAATAATGTAACCAACCGCACGCTGGAGATTACCTGCGGCAGGGTAGAGGATTACAGGGTGAAATATGATGAGTATATTGTGCTGCGTGCCGAGCGCCGTGAGCAGCAGTTGCGTGCCTACGAGAACCAGCAGAAGGAAATAGCTGATATCAAGGACTTTATAGAGCGATTCCGCTATAAGCCAACCAAGGCTGTGCAGGTGCAGAGCCGCATCAAGCAGTTGGAGAAAATCGTTCCTATCGAGGTGGATGAGGTGGACAACAAGCAGATGCATCTCAAGTTCCCGCCTTGCCTCAGAAGCGGCGACTATCCGGTTATCTGCGATGAGGTGCGCAAGGATTACGGTTCGCATACCGTGTTCGACCACGTGAACCTTACCATCAAGCGTGGCGAGAAGGTGGCGTTCGTGGGCAAGAACGGCGAGGGTAAGTCTACCCTGGTGAAATGTATCATGGGCGAGATTCCGTTTACGGGTAATCTGAAGATAGGTCATAATGTTCAGATAGGCTACTTCGCCCAGAACCAAGCGCAGCTGCTGGATGAGAACCTTACCATCTTCCAGACCATCGACAATGTGGCTACGGGCGAGATGCGACTCAAGGTGAACGATTTGCTGGGTGCCTTCATGTTTGGCGGCGAGACATCAGAAAAGTATGTCAAGGTGCTGAGCGGTGGCGAGCGCAGCCGATTGGCGATGATCAAGCTGCTGTTGGAGCCGGTGAATCTGCTCATTCTCGATGAGCCTACCAACCACCTGGATATGCAGTCGAAGGATGTGCTGAAGGAAGCTATCAAGGCATTCGACGGCACCGCCATCATCGTGAGCCACGACCGTGAGTTCCTCGATGGCTTGGTAGATAAGGTATATGAGTTTGGCGGCGGCAAGGTTCGTGAGCACCTGGGCGGCATCTATGATTACCTGCGTGCCCACAATGCCGAGAGCATCAGTCAGGCACTCGCCAATCAGGGCGGAAAGGGCATGGCATCAGCCGGATCTCCATCGGGTTCATCCGCTTCGGCAGGTTCATCAGGTTCATCCTCTTCGGGTTCATCCTCATCATCCGCCTCATCATCCTCTTCCTCTTCCGATGCATCTTCCGGCAAAATCAGTTATGCCGAGCACAAGGAGCAGCAGAAGAAGATTCGCAAGGCTGAAAAAGCAGTGAAGGAATGCGAGGCGAAGATTGAGAAGCTGGAAACCAGAAAAGCCGAAATCGATGCCCTGCTGATGAAGCCGGAGAACGCCACCAACATGGAGCTGGTTACGGAATACACCAATCTGATGAAGACCCTCGATGAGGAAAACGACCGCTGGATGATTCTCTCAGAAGAACTGGAGGAAGTGAAGAATTCATAATTAAATCAATAAAATAACGAGAAAATGAAAATGAAGTACATCCTTCCGATGATGATGCTCGCTGCCATGCCTTTGGCAGCTGATGCTCAGAACAAATCGGGACTTGTCATGAGCAACCTTGACAAGACAGCCAAGCCGGCTGATGATTTCTACCAGTTTGCCACAGGCGGATGGCAGAAAAGCCATCCGCTGCCTGCTGCCTACAGCCGATATGGCAGTTTCGACAAGCTCACAGAAGACAACAACAAACGTATTAACTCAATCCTTGCAGAACTCGAGAAGAAGACCTACAAGGAAGGAACCATCGAGAGAAAACTCTCTGATTTCTACAAGATGGCACTCGATGCCGACCGCCGCAACAAGGAAGGCATCGCCCCAGTGAAGCCTCTGCTCGCAGAACTCGCTGCAGCACAGACTAAGGCTGATTTGCAGAAACTGCAGATTAAGTATGCAGCCCTGGGTCTCGGCGTGGATTACGGTTCTTACTTCGCTGCCGACGAGAAGAACGTAACCATGAACATCTTCAATGTGCTCCAGGGTGGCTTGACCCTCGGTGCCAAGGATTATTACCTCAACAACGATGCAGCCACAGTAGCCATCCGTGAGGCATACAAGAAGTACATCGCCCAGATGTTCCAGCTCTACGGATTCTCTGCTGCCGATGCTCAGAAGAAGGCAGAGAAGGTGTTCCTCCACGAAACCAATCTCGCCCTCATCTCAAAGAGCCGCACCGAACTGCGCGACCCTCAGGCAAACTATAACAAGATGACCCTGAAGGAGTTCAAGGAGAACTATCCTAACATTCCGCTGGAGGCACTTGCCAACGCTGAGGGCATCAAGAGCGAGTATATCCAGCAGATGGTGGTAGGTCAGCCTGCCTTCCTCGCCGGATACGATAAGATTTCTGCTGCCGAGAACGCCGAAACCTTGAAGGCGTTGATGGAGTGGGGCGTTATCTGCAATTCATGCTCATACCTGAGCGACGATATCCGCATGGCAAACTTCGATTTCTTCGGCAAGACCATGAGCGGCCGTCAGGAGGATCACCCATTGTGGAAGCGTGCCACAGCGCAGGTAGAGGCTCAGATGGGCGAGGCACTCGGAAGAATCTACTGCAAGAAATTCTTCCCTGAATCTTCCAAGAAGATGATGGAGACTTTGGTGAAGAACCTGCAGATCAGTCTCGGTCAGCGCATCGACGCTCAGAAATGGATGAGCGCTGAAACCAAGGCGGCTGCCCACGACAAGCTCAGCAAGTTCTACGTGAAGATTGGCTATCCAAAGCAGTGGACCGACTACAGCAAGTTGACCATCGACCCATCCAAGAGTTTCTACGAGAACGTATTGGTGTGCCGTAAGTTCCGTGCCGACAAGATGATAGCCGAGAAGGCAGGTAAGCCAGTGGATAAGGAAGAGTGGTTCATGACTCCTCAGACCGTGAACGCATACTACAACCCAACCACCAACGAAATCTGCTTCCCAGCCGGAATTCTTCAGTATCCATTCTTCGATGCCAAGGCCGACGAGGCATTCAACTATGGTGCCATCGGCGTGGTAATCGGTCATGAGATGACCCACGGTTTCGACGACCAGGGTCGCCAGTATGATGCCAGCGGTAACCTGAAGGATTGGTGGACTCCAGCTGATGCCGAGGGCTTCAACAAGCGTGCGGATATGTATGCTGATTTCTTCAGCAACATCAAGGTATTGCCTGATTTGAATGCCAACGGTCGTTTCACCTTGGGTGAGAACCTTGCCGACCACGGCGGTTTGATGGTATCCTTCAATGCCTTCAAGAATGCGACAGCCAAGAAGCCGTTGAAGAACAAGGACGGTTTCACAGCCGATCAGCGTTTCTTCCTCGCCTATGCCGGTGTTTGGGGTCAGAACATCACCGAAAAGGAGATTCGCAACCGTGTGAAGAACGATCCTCATGCCCTTGGCAAGTGGCGTGTTAACGGAGCTCTCCCTCACATCGATGCCTGGTACGAGGCATTCGGCGTAAAGCAGGGCGACAAGATGTTCATTCCAAAGAACAACCGTTTGGAGCTTTGGTAATTCCAAAGAACAATCGTTTGGAGCTTTGGTAATTCCAAAGAACAATCGTTAGATATCTTGGTAATTCCGTCCCCGAAGGGGGCGAACTTCCAATAACCGCTGGTGGAATGACCGAAGGGAATGAAACCTGCGGATAGCAAACTCATCCACTCAATCGTCCCCGAAGGGGGCGAACAGGAGTAAGATAGGTATTGTTCGCCCCCCCCCTTGGGGACGCATTCTCTCTCGATACTTGTCCGCAGGTTTCATTCCCTTCGGTCATTCCACCTGCGGTTATTGAGAGTTGGCCCCCTTCGGGGACCGTAAGTAACAAGTAAAACTAGATTCAGATATTTTTCTAGAAAAAAAGTTTCCGAAAAATTTGGTAGTTTCAAAAAAAAGCAGTACCTTTGCACTCGCTTAACAAAATTAGCAAGGATGGTTCCGTAGCTCAGTTGGATTAGAGCAACAGCCTTCTAAGCTGTGGGTCTTGGGTTCGAACCCCAACGGAATCACGAAAAAAGGTGGACTAGTCATAACGACCAGTCCACCTTTTTTTTCTGCATATCCATCTATCCGTTTCACATGCAGCTCGTTACGCCCAGCGTGGCGCCGATGGCAGTGAGAAGCGAAATCAAAACCTTAAGTACAAGTTTCCAGTTTTCTTTCGACATAGGCTTTTCCGTTTAGTGATTGATAATTACGTGAATAGAACAGGAGAGAGGAGCCCCCGCTCTGGGGGGCTGTCTTCTAGATGGTTACATCCGTAGAGTCGCCATTACCCTCGTCCTTGCCGGTCTGCGAACCGCCGCCAGTGGTCTCCCCGGTGTTGCCGCTAGTAGTGCCGCCATTCTCCTTGCCGTCGCCCTCAGTATCCTCCACATCATTCGAATCCTTGGAAGATACGTTCTTCACAATCTTGCCGTTGCGGTCGTAGCAGGTGATGCTGATGCTCGTGTTGGCAAGCTCCTGCTTAATCTCCACACTCGGGGTGAAAATCACGCGGCGCAGGGTGATGAGCTTGCTGCTCACCTCATCCACCGACTTCACCGCATCGGCACGCAGACCGAATCGCATGGTGCCCAACCCCGGGATAGCCACCGAGTGACCCTCTGTGGCCCATGCCTTCAGCACCTCGCTCAAGGCTGAGTAGGCCACCTTCATCACGGCGGTGGTGAGTCCGCCACGGATGGCAGCCTCCTGAATCACCTTCTCCGGGGTGAGCTTGTTGTAGAACATAGGCTGCATCACGTACATGTACACATCCTTCTCCTTACTCAAATAAGCGATCTTGCGCTCCACTGCTTTTACATTAATTCCCATAACATTTTAAGTTTTTAGTTCAATAAAATTGCAGATTCCTTTGTCTCTCTGCAAGCCGTTGTGTTTCAACGACAATGCAAAGATACAAAATTTGGAGCCCAAAAACAAGGAATGTTCGCCAGTTCATCAGAAAAACATGAATATCAAGCGTAGATTAGTTCTTCTTCTTCAGTAGATTATCCAGACTTTTCACGATATAGGCCGGAGGCGTATCCACCTGATGCTTCGCCATCGCCCTATAGGCTGCTTTGAAACACTGATTCACGGGGTCCCTGTCTTCCAGGGTGAGGCGTTCGCTCAAGTCATACGCCACTTTGGAGTTTACATTCCAGGGAGCTTCGGTAAGTACTTTTCTGAGCTTGAATTTCATGCATACCAACTCCTGCCTGTCTGCCGGCTTCAGCGCATTCTCATCCTCGTTTCGAAACTTGATTTCAAATATCACAAGACTCCCATAAGTTCCAACCACCTGGTTGCGGCAGGTGGCTATCGTATGAATAACAATGTAATCAAGAAGATTATAATTGTAAGCATTCTTGATTTCCTCCTCAGCCACGGACAACTGGAAATACTCCAGATTTCCCGTGCCACGATACACCGTATTGCTGGTGAGCAGAGACAGAAGCTCGGCAGGACGAAACTTCACGTAACCCTGCTTCAGGCGACTCTCGCTCAGAAGATAAAGACAGCGGGCCGACTGGTGGCGGAACGACTCATAAACCTGAGGCAACACCTTGAAATAACCCAAATCCAAGGCGAAATAATACTTCGCCACCTCTATCGGCATCTCCAGAACAACTCTCTTCTCCTGACCCACCTTGTGATCCCTTACGTAGCGCAGAAGATAGGCAAACTCCCTGTAACACAGGGTAGGAGAGGAACCCGAAGAGTCGGTATAAGGGATGCCCACCGGCTTCTTGCCGATGTCTTTCAACGCCTTCTCCAGGTTGCGGTAATGCGACTTGCAAGGCTCCAATGCCTTGTAAGGAACTTCCAGGCGCAGCATGTTGTCAATGCGCTCAAAAGCGCTGAAATCCATTTCGCCATGGTGAGCCTTCTGGCTGATAGCCAGCTTAATCTCCTTCTGGTCAAACACATCAAGTCTGAACAGATACTTCTGTTCTTGCGGGCTGTAGCTGTGGTGCAGGGCGCAATGAGTACCAAGCTCGGTGGCTTCGGTAAGTTTAAAATAGTTGTCTATTCTTTTCATTGTCCACATAATTAGGATAGTTTATATAAAGTGGGGGTGGCAATGAAAAAAATCATGGAGGGATGCGACTAAAGCTGTTAGATGCCAGAATTATTTTTGGCGAAGTTTTCTGGTACTATTTCCAAATCTTGTCGAATCAGACCAGAAATCTTCGCTTGTCACACCCCCATGACTTATCATGTGAATGCGCACGAGAATTCCAGTCTGAACTTGGATTTGGAATTTCCCTAGAAAAGGATTCTTCGCCATACCTTAGCTAGAGACTTAAGCTTCAAATTCAGAGATATTCTGATGCGTTGGCAGCCTATTGATAGCCTGCCCTATGTCTGCCAATGGTCTTTTACAACCAAAGTGCGCTGCAAAGATAAATATTTATTTTGAAACAAACAAGTTTTTACCAGTTTTTTTTCATTTTTACCGAAAAAAACTTCGAAACCGTCATGACCATTTTTCTCTCTTTTTTCTCTATATATCATATAATCATAATTCTAGAAGCGCTATTTTTGCCGATAACCATCTGATTGATAGGTAGATATATTTTCCGCCTCATATCAGATGTAACAGTCCCTCCCGGAAATCTGATCAAAGGTAAGGGTTTCCACTGTCGGCAGGTAATACTTTTTCCGCTTTTCATATCCGGGGTAACTATCCATAAATTTCTCTTATCAGATGTAACCAGCTTAGGAAAATCTTCAACTCTCTTATCAAAAGCAACCAGTTAAGGAAACGTAAAAAACAAGCCACTCTTGAGGAAATCGTCGGGAACCGCCGCATAGCGTCAGTTCTTCAAAAACGGATTTTGTAACTTTGCAGTGTTCAAACCAATGAACATCGTAGATTATTAACTTTAAAATGCAAGATTATGGCTAGATTGATTACAATGATTGTGGTTCACTGCAGCGCTACCCGCTGCAACCAACCTTACCCAGTGCAGCAACTCTTTCACGACCATGTAGAGGTGAACCACTGGCGCTACATCGGTTACCACTTCTACATCACACGAAGTGGCAGAGTGGAGACCACCCGACCTCTGGAGAGAATGGGCGCACATGCCAAGGGGCACAATGCCCACAGCATCGGCATCTGCTACGAGGGAGGACTCGACGAGCAGGGACAGATAGCCGACACCCGCACCGAGGAGCAGAAGAAGGCGATGGCGAAACTCATCGTGCAACTGAAGCAGCAGTTTCCCACCATCCTCAAGGTGCTGGGCCATCGCGACCTGCCAGGCGTGCAGAAAGCATGCCCATGCTTCGATGCCACCACGCTGCAGCCACTGTTACATCTGAAATGAAAATCTTAAAGAATGTATCTTTTTGATACAGGTAACGGAATTTTTATGTAACTTTGCCATCAGAACAGAATCAATAACTAAAAACTTAAACTAGATGAGTGTTACAAAACAACATTTCGTAGAACGTAGAATGATGGGCAAGCAGGAGCTTGCTCATCTCTACTTCCCCCACAGCAAGCAGAATGGGCATGCGGCAAGGGATAAGTTCATGGATTGGGTAAAGGGATGTCATCCGCTTTATGCCAAACTGCTGGAACTGGGCTACACGCCATCGGTTCATGATTTCTCGCCCAAGATGGTGGATTACATCTTCTACTATCTGGGGGAGCCCGACGGGGTGTGATTCCCCCTTTCTTGAAGGCTAAGAATATTTATCCTTAAGGCAAAAAATATTTTCCCTTAAGGCTAAATATATTTACCCTTAAGGCTAAATATTTCATTCGTACTGAAAACAATTAAAAGTGTAGAATCATGGAGATTAAAATCATTCGTTTTGGTAGATATCATCATGCCGTGAGTGGCAGGTTGCTGATAGATGGTCAGCACGTTTGCGATACCTTGGAGCAGGATACCGGCAGTCTGCCCGAGGGGGAGTATGTCATGTGCCGCAACAAGGCATCGGCATTACCTTATTATATATATAGTGGAAAGGAGGAGGATAGGAAGGTTTTTCTGTCGATGGGGAATGGCATTCATGGCTGGCGCCGCCGTTGCATCATCGTAGGCGAGTGCCTTCATCTGGGCTTCCTCATCCGCAGTCAGGAGCATTACGATCAGCTTCTGCCCCGTCTCCGCATGCAGCTGGTCCGCCATCGCCCCATCGTGGTGAAGATCTCCCGTTCCCCCGATTTCGTGGATGCGGCGTAAACGGCAGCATCCGCCCTAGCAGGCTACCTTCCACTTATCCCCCAGCATCCTCATCGCATCCACTTTGTTATCATCCATGCCATGAAGATAATGCTGGGTGGTGGAGAGGCTCTCGTGACCCAGGATGCACGAGATGATGCAGATGTCAACATGCAGATTCATCAGATGCGAGGCACAGGTATGACGGGTGCAATGGAAGGTGATATGTTTTTCGGAGATGTGATACTCTGAAAGCCATTTCCTCACGTGCTCATTTAGATGATGAGGCGAAAGAAGAGAAAAGAAAGGAGAATCCGGACCGCCATCCAACTGCTTCAGAATCTCATACGCCTCATCCGAAAGCGGAATATCTACCCAGCTCTGCGTCTTCTTCATCTGCTTGTGGATATGATAAACGCCATCAATTTCCTGAATATCCTTGGGCGACAAGGTCAGCAGGTCGCTCTTCCTGATAGCCGTATAGCAGCAGAACAGCACGGCCTCCTTCAGCTGCGGAATATCGCAGGGAGATGTCTTCATGGCCTTGATTTCATCATCAGAAAAGAACTCTTTCCGCGTCTTCTCTCTCCTTACCTTATAAGAAGAGGGGAGATGCTTCATCGGATTCACCTCCAGATACCCCTCGTTCACGGCTTCCTGGAGCACAGCCTGAATGGTTTTTACCTTCGTATAGATGGTGTTGCAAGCCAGAAGCCGGGGATTCTTCACGTGATGGCGAAGGTCGTGGGCATGGCGGAAGTAGAAGATGATGCGCTTGCATACCTCCTTATCCACCTGCTTCAACGGAATCCCGTCAAAGCCCTCCACCTTCAGATGCGACAAAACGCTGCGCACGCTGCCGCTTCTTCCTTCAGAACTCTTTTCTCCCTCTTTCTGTCGGGAATCAGCATATCTCAGAATGAATTCTCCCAGGGTGATGGCATCATGGTTAAATTCTTCCTCGTGGATATCTTCCTTTGTGATTGCTTTCTCAATGATAACTTTCATGTTGCTGCTTTCCTTGGAATGGAATAGGGGAGTAAAGATTTGCTTAATGCTTCTCAAAAATCCAAATTTCTTCATGTTTTTTTCTTTTTTATCGATTGTTATTATATAATTCTTGAAAAATACCTTTTCAATTGACAAAGGTATAGAGAAACTTCCATATCTCCAAACAAAAGGAAGAAAAGGTGTTGAAAAAGCGTGATTTAGTGCAATAGTTATACGTTAACTTTTGCACTGCAAAGGTAGGAAGATTTCTGAAATAACAATCATTTCAAAACGCTTTTAACATTTAATTAACTAAAAACTGTCAATTTTTCCTCAGATATGTTCAAAAAAGCCTTTTTTAGTTAAAGTTTTGGCAACTAAACAATAAAATTTGGCCAGTTTCCTGTCTCTTTTGTGTTGAAAGCAACAGTTAACGTATAACTGTTTCGGCAGTAAACGGGGGCTTGTGCAACAGTTAACGTATAACTGTTTCAGCAGTATAACGTGCTGTACTGATAAAACGAATATGAAGCAAATTTGATTTTGGAATTCAAAGCTCAATAAACCAAGTCTATCTTTTTATAAAGAAGACAGGAAAGAAACTCAAGTATTAATTTATAAATCATTCAACTATATGGTATAATGCAAAAAACGAAAGAAATGCGGAGATGGCAACAGGTTCTAAGAACAGCCTGCCACTGACCTTGAATGAGTGATAGTATAAAAAATGGTATTATATGGTAAAGAAAATAGTTATGGTTGTGTTGATGCCGACAACCCTGTTGGCGAACGCATACGCCGCTTCCATTCAGGACAGCCTGCGGACCACGATATATTTCCGCCCAGGCTACTCCCTGCTGGAACTCTCCTATAGAGACAATGCCGCCAACATGAAGGCACTGACTCAGGGAATCCAGACCATCAAAGGCAATCCGTGCGTACAACTGCAACACATCAGAATCCTTTCTGCGGCATCGCCCGAAGGTAATTCGGCACTCAACAAGAGAGTGGCGAAGCGCCGAGGTGAACGCCTGCGCGACTACCTGAAGGAAACATTGGTGCTGCCCGACAGTATCTTTACCGTTTCCTCAGCCGGAGAAGACTGGCAAGGTCTGGCATCCCTGATAGCCAAGGAAAAGACCCCATGGCGAAACAAGGCTCTCCAAATCATCCGCCATACCCCCGAATGGGTAACCCGCAACGGAAAGGTGGTAGATGGAAGAAAGCGCCAGCTGCAAAACCTGGATGGCGGCAAGGCATGGAAATACATGCTCGACAACCACTTCTACACCCTCCGAACAGGAGCCGTAGTAGTATGCGAGGTTAAAACCCTGGCAGCCGAGAGCACCCCTTCAGCAGCCGAAGCCAGCCTGGAGCAAGCCCACCCCGGCGCTCACGCCGAAGCCCGCCTCCCAGCAGTCCGCCCCCCAGTCGCCCCTAGTCGCCTCCTATTTCGCCCTGAAATCCAACCTTCTCTATGATGCCCTCCTGGTCCCGAATCTATCCCTGGAAGCAAGCATCGGCAGCGGCTGGACCCTAGGCGCAGGCGGCATGCTCGCCTGGTGGAGCAAGGACGCCAAGCATCGCTACTGGCGCATCTACGGCGGCGACCTGGAAATCCGAAAGTATTTCGGAACCCTCTCCAAGTCCAAACCCCTGCAGGGCCACCACCTCGGCATCTACGGCGATTTCCTCACCTACGATTTCGAGTTCGGAGCCAAGGGCTACCAGAGCAAGGCCACCTATGCCGCAGGCATCAAATACGGCTACTCCCACCCGATAGCCAACCGCCTCAACCTCGACTTCGCCCTGGGAATAGGCTACCTCCATTCCAATTACAAAACCTACGTACCGAGGGATGGATGCTACGTCTACCAGGAAACCAAGAAGCGAAAGTGGCTAGGCCCAACCCAGGCAGAAATCTCCCTGGTATGGCTGCTCGGCAAAGGAAACACCAATAAAAAGAAAGGAGGTAAGAAATGACAAAAGGCTATTATCATAAACAGATGTGGTATCTCTTCCTCAAGCTACTGGCATGCATGGCATTCCTCATCCTCCTGATAGAATTCCTCACCTCGTGCGAGCACAAGGATCTCTGCTACGACTATCCGCATCGCCAGAACGTAGAGGTAACCTTCGACTGGAGCGAAGCCCCCGACGCCAACCCTTCCACCATGAGTCTCTATCTCTATCCGGAAAACGGCGGAGCACCGCAGCGATATGAGTTCACCGACCGCAACGGAGGATGCATCTCAGTAGCCGCCGGAACCTACGATGCCATCTGCGTAAACAGCGACAAGGAAACCCACCGCATCAACGGCAAGGAAACCCGCAAGTCCTTCGAGGTAACCTCGGCAGAAACGCGAGTACTCCAGGGTCTCCTGGCAAGCATGGCGCAGTCGGCACCGAGAGCCACCGATGGCAGCAAGGAGCGGGTAATGTCAGAGCCCGAAATGCTCTGGAGTGCCCATGCCGAGCGCCTGGTGATAAAGACCAACGGAGAGAAATCGTTCATCACGCTGAAGCCGAAGGCGAGAGTGAAGCACTGTTCGGTAGAAATCAAGAACGTGCAGAATCTGAGAGGAGTGAAGGCGATGAGCGCCAGCATCTCAGGTCTTTCCGGCGGCTGGTTTGCCGGCATCGACGAGTTATCCTCAGAAAAGGTAACCATCCCATTCCCGGTAACTGTGGATGTAGCCAATTCCAAGGTAACGGGCAGCGTGAATGTCTTCGGTCATTGTCCCATCCAGACCAACAAGCACATCCTGATGGTCTACGCCCAGCTCAACGACGGCAGCAACTGGTATTACGAGGACGACGTCACCGACCAGATTCACGACCCGGAGCAGAAGGACGAGACGCACATCAAGATTGAGCTTGACAAGCTCCCGTTGCCGAAGCCGAATCCCGGAACCGAAGGCGGTCTTCAGCCGAGCGTAAGCAAATGGAACGAGATTTACATAGATATAAAGATGTAGAAAATTTGGAATTTCCCTTGTCATAGGAATCTATCATAACAAGGATATTCTCTATCATTAATGAAATAAAAAACATAGTATTAATTTTTAAAAAGTATTAATTATGAAAAAAGCGTTTTACATGATGGCCGCAGCTGCCATCGCCCTGTCTTCTTGCTCTTCTGAGGAGACCACAGATGTTGCGAAGAGCTCTGCTATTTCATTCCGTAGTTTTGTAGGCTTTAATAGCCGCGGTGTTGAGATGAGCAATAAAGCTGGTTATAAGATGTCTAAGATGACAGTTAGTGCCTTCGATGCAAATGGAGGAGAATTTTTCAAGAACTACGAGTTTGTGGATAATAACGGTGTGTTTGAATCTTCACAGCATCCGCATTGGCCTAATGATGGCGAACTGACCTTTGTTGCTTATTCTCATTCTGGTGAATGGACTGGCAATGCTCCTAGCTTAACAAACTCTGGTGCTACAATTAGCGCATTTGCACCTAAAAAAGAAATTGGTGATCAGTTAGATGTAGTTTTCGCTAAGGGTTCAGGTAGTAAGTCAAATAATTCAGCAAATGCAGTAGAGTTGAATTTTGAGCACATTCTTTCTCAGATTAAGATTGTGGCTAAGCATTCTTCTGATGCTTATACTTATAAGATTAAGGGTATCCGTATTGCATCTGTTTGTGGTTCTGCAAATTATGAATACAAATTTGGTGAAAATAATAAGCATAATTGGACAAATTTTGCTACAGCAAATGGAGTATATCAAAAAGAATTTGCTCAGCCTATTGATCTTAATAAAGACACTCCTGTTGATTTGACAACTAAGTGTAATACTGGAGACAAAAAGGGTGGTGCGATGCTCATTCCTCAGACTTTAGCTGTATGGAATGGAACAGATGTTGCAGAAAATACAACTGAATTTACAAGTTTCTCAGGTAAGGCATACATCTCTCTCTTGATTCAAGTAAAGAGAGGTAATACCAACATCTATCCATCAGCAGCTGATCAGTTTGGTTGGGCTGCTGTAGCTATCCCAGTTGATGCTAATCAGACAACAGCTTCATGGGTAGCAGGTAACAAGTATATTTATACTCTTGATTTGACAAATGGTTGTGGTAAGGTTGATCCAGTTGATCCTGGTACTGGTGTTAATCCTGGTGGAACAGATCCAAACAAGCCTAAGGATCCAAACAAGGGTGAGCAGATTTTCGGTAAGGAAATCAAGTTCACTGTTCAGGTAGCAGATTGGACCGATGCTTTTGCAGGCACAAACAACGGCCAAATCAAAATGTAATTTTTAACAATCATATTCACAATCGAATTGGAGAATTTCCCCCTCTTATGGAGCCTCGGAATTCTCCAATTCCTTTAACCCCCATTGGCGTAAAACAATAGAAAGAAACCATTATGATGAAGAAAACTTATAAAAGCAGTTTATTGGCACTCAGTGTACTCGCATCCTTTACGTCATGTTCAGAAAGCGAATCACTGCAGCAAGCCAATCTATCAAAAGATAAAATCACGTTTCATGCAACGCTCGACAACAGCTGGAAACCCATGTCTCCCGCTTCCTCTTCCCGTGCTGCCATAGCTGCTGCCACCGAGAAGGGTCCCATCGTCGTGCCAACTCCTTTCGGCAAACCCCTCTATCTCCACTCGGTAGTGCAGGAAACAGCAGACTTACAGCAGGCTGCTGCAACAACCCGTGGCGTTATGCAGGAGGGCACAACCCTGGGTAATACCTATTATAATAATAGCTTTGGCGTAACTGCTATTTATAAGGATAATGGTACAAACACAGCCTTATTTACAAACCAAAAAGCCTCTAAAAACAACGAAGATATTTGGGAAATCGAGGACAAGACAAATAGCAGATGGCCATTTGATGCCCTTGTCTCTTTCCATGCCTACGCTCCTTTCAATAATGCCACTGATGGTATGTGGAGCGTCACTACAGATGCAGAAAATGTAAAAACAAAGATTAAATATACGGCAAAAAGCGCTGAAAATGAGATCCAATCTCAGCCCGATATTATTGTAGCTACCAATGCCGAATCACGCAGCGTATCCTCAGATGATAAGGCAGTAGAGCTGAAGTTCTCTCATGCCCTTACTGCCGTGAACTTCGCCATCAGTAAGGATTTGACAGAAATCTTCAAGACAGAAGCCACCGATGGTTCCAAGCTCAAGAGCATCACATTAAGCGGTATTCCGAATGTAGGAACCTGCGAGCTGACAGCCAAAGCAGGTGACCCACAGACTCCTTCTCAAACCTGGACATTTGAAACAGAAGCAAATGGAAATAAGAAAACAGGTAGCTACACCTTCCTGCTTGAGGATAAGGATATCAAAGTTGGAGAAAGTTATGCGCTCACTTCAAATAAAGACAAGAATATCCTGATGATGATTCCGCAGGATCTGAATGGTACAGAAGCCAAGTTAACTTTCGTATTAGATATAAAGGGTAAAGGTGATCAGACATTCACCTTTGATTTGAGCAATCAGACCTGGTTGCCAGGAACCTCCGTCACCTACAAGCTTTCAGCGAGTGCCGTCAATCACTTGGAGAATACCGAGGTTAAATTCCCAGATTCATGGAAGGATACAGAGCAGGCAAAATATTCATATCCAAAGACTGATTTTGAGGAAGGTGAGTCCATCGGTCTTTATGTAGTGAATTCCAATAATACAATAGAGGGAGAGAATCTGAAATGCGTTAAGCAGGCGGATGGTTCTTGGAAAATAGGAGACGGTAATACGAAGTATTTGAAACTGAAGAACTACAAGTATTTCGCATACTATCCATATAATGCAACTGCTCCTACTGTAGATGTAAAGCAAGATAAAGCAGATGAGTTCTTTAAGGATATGATAACAAACTGGAACCCTGTAAAAGAACAGAATACAGAAGATGTTCTTCTTAAGCAGGATCTTCAGGTAGCTGAAGGCGTTATTGATGGCGATGCCTCTACGCTTACATTCAATATGGCTCATAGCATGGGATTGGCGGTCTTGAATCTCAAGTCAAAGGATGTTCCTGTGAAACGTACATTCAAGACCAATAATTTTACATATTATTATCCAAAGCTAGTGGGACGTGTTACTACAGAGCCTGCTGCTTCTGAATATACTGATGCTACAGCTAAGCAGTCAGTTGAAGCTTCTACAGAATTCAATGGTAATATTCCTTTTTTGACTCAAACAACAGATAAGCGCTACGTACAAATAGTAAAACCGAATGTGGCAGCCACTTTTAAGGCAGTAGATGAGACAAATAATCCACGTACAGCATGGGGAAGTCTTAAGTCATATTCATTCAATGTGGATAAAAATCAAGTAGTAGCAAAGGATATCACTTCAGACGCTGATTTCTATTATCTTGCTCGTCTTTTCGAATACAAGCGTTCGACAGAGTCTTTTAAGGTTCCTGTAGATGGAACATATACCTTGGAATGCTGGGGAGCAGGAGAAAGTCAAGGAGGTAAATCCAAGGGAGATTATCGGGCACAAAAAAACACGATTCTCTATATCTGTGTAGGTGGTCAAGGAACACCTGGTGATAGGGAAAATATAGGAAAAGGTGGCTATAATGGTGGCGGAAATGGAGGAACGGCGGTAATAAATGACAAGGGTCAACCACTTAAACGTGGTGACGGTGGCTGTGGTGCTACTCACATTTGCCTGGAAGACGGAGTTTTAAGTAAATTAGAAACTGCATACAAAAATAATCGTTTATTAATGGTAGCAGGAGGTCAGGGTGGAGCTCAATATCCCACAGGTTCTGGCCCGTTTGGTGGAGGCACTGAAGGAGGTAGACCTACCAATAAAGCTGGCACAACATTTGAGGCAGCAACTCAAACCGATGGTTTTGCCTTTGGTCTAGGTCAGACTGGTCGCAATGGTACTATAAAAACTCAAAACGGTGGAGAAGGTAACGGTGGTGGCGGCGGCGGCCTGTATGGTGGCTATTCACCCCAAGAACCGGGTAATAAAACCAATAGTCCTGGTGGCGGTGGCAGTGGTTATGTCAATGCAAAACTTCTTGTTGATTGTGAAACAATTGCCGGTAATCAATCCTTCCTGTCACCTTCGGGCGTATCAGAAACGGGACATGCAGGTCATGGTGCTGCTCTGATATCATGGCTTCCATAATTTGCAATCCCCAGCCCCCAGGCTGTTGCCAGCATATCGATGGGATAGGGGGAATACCGCAAAGGAAATATAACTTAGCAACGTAATAAATGCACATCCCGAGGGCACCAGATTC